>LWDU01041702.1_pt1 | contig 37164 bp, 41 predicted proteins | sample 727161 | NCBI WGS metagenome assembly LWDU01 (sample SAMN04566230, study PRJNA314399) | hydrothermal vent metagenome | isolation source: deep sea hydrothermal plume seawater | place: Mexico: Gulf of California, Guaymas Basin | collected 2004-07-11 | reverse complement strand
TGACCTTGCGCTGGCTTCCCAGCGCTACCAAGCAGACGGTTGGATTGCTTTACGGTTTTATCGTACATCCACTGGGGAGGTTCGTGGTTCGTGGTTATATGAGGCTGGGGGGCGTCGGCAGTTAAACGATTTTCGCTCTGAGGGGGACGAGCATTTTTTAGCCATGACCGTTGATAATTTGCTCGATCGTATGACCCAATCTTTTAGCTATATACCTCGATCAGACACCAATGAATTATTGCTAGAAATTTATAATATTAATTCATACAGCGCTTATCAATCGGTACTTAAGCAACTCAAAAAATTAGAGGTTATAGACTCGGTTGATCTATTTTCTGCTAGAGGAAATCAGATTATAATGTCGGTAGAGGCTGAAGGTGGCCAAGAATTACTGAGTAATGCCCTTGTGCGCAGTGGCCGATTTCGCGATCGGAATGCTGATATAGAGATAGAAAATCAGCAGCTTACATTCGATTGGATTAAATAATGCAAAATTTTCAGCAACTTAGTTTGCCAGTTGCCCTAGACGACCAGGCGACCTTTGATAACTTTTATGCACCCAATGGCACGCCGCAGCACATGGCAACCTTTTTACTAAAAGATGATGGTAGGCGTTTCGCTTATTTGTCTGGCGCTAGTGGTGTGGGCTTGTCGCACCTTCTTCAGGCGAGCTGCCAGATCACTGCACTTGGGCATAATTCTGGCGCGATTTATTTACCCTTAAAGGAATTGTGTGGCTACCCCCCGGAACAGGTTTTTGAAGCCCTTGAATTGGCCCCAATAGTCTGTATTGACGACCTGCAATTGGTCGCGCATCTTGAGGAGTGGCAAGTACCACTTTTTAACTTATTTAATCGATGCCGGGATAGTGGCTGCCGTCTCATCATCTCTGCGCACAGCAGTCCAGATCATTTGGGCTTGAAATTACAGGATTTACTGTCCAGGTTGAAATCCGGCGTATCTCTGCATCTACCAGCCTACAAAGACGAAGATCAAAGACGGCTTTTACAGTATCGCGCTAATAGCCGTGGTTTATATTTGTCCGATGAAGCGGCTAATTTCTTGCTGAATCGGTTACCTAGAAACAGTCATTCCATGATGCAAGCTTTAGAGGTACTGGATAAGGCCTCACTGCGGGAACAACGAAGATTAACATTACCTTTTGTGAAAGAGTTTCTTGATTTATGACGCTAATATTGAGCCATTAGTGCTGTTTTGAATCAGTCTAGTCCTAGCTCTAATGTCGCGCTGTCTTTAATTAATTTTGCGACTTAGCCCTGAGCGTTTAGTCGATCGAATGCGTCCACCACCTCTGGGTCAAACTGCTTTCCCTTATTAACTTGCAAATAATCCAACGCATGCTGAATAGTCCAGGCTTCTTTATAGCAACGTTTGTTAACCAAGGCATCAAACACATCGACTAACGCTACTATGCACGCCGCTAGGGGTATTTCATGACAGAAAACTCCTCGAATTTCGAGATTTTCTGTTGGCTGAGAGTTTGGTGTGGGTTGTCTACAGAGGGCAGTCTTCGCAGTATAAATAAAGTCCTCTGGGATCATTAAGATTGTCGATCATTATCAGGGGGCCAAAGATCTTCTTGGCATAACGCCGAAGGCTTTGAGGAATGGCCGTTTTAACATTAGAACCTAATCCTAAGTAGTGCAGAGATTCGGTGACATTACCGCTGATTTCAGTTAACAGGGTTTCGATAGGTGACATCTGTTTGCGGCGGTAGTCAATCTCATAGTCCTCTATATTTGCAAGTCCAGCGGCTACTTCGATAGCATCATTGAGGTCTCCTAGTTCATCAATTAAACCATTCGCTAATGCTTGATTGCCGGTCCAAACTCGGCCTTGAGCAATTTCGTGGACATCAGCAGGTGTCGAGCCACGGCCGTTAGCGACAAGTTCAAGAAAGCGAGTGTATATATTATCGACACCGGATTGGAAAATAGCTTTTGTTTGCAGGGATAAGGGCCGATCAATTTTCATCATAGCCGAGATGTCGGTGGTACCAACGCCATCTGAATAGATACCCCAATTAGCGAGGGATTGGTCGATAGTTGGGATCACCCCCCAAACACCAATTGAGCCTGTTATACTCGTCGACATAGCCAAGACTCGGTCAGTTTCTGCCGCAATCCAATACCCTCCAGAAGCGGCGACACCGCTCATTGAAACGACCACTGGGATTCCTTTCTTGCGTGTAGCATTGATGGAATCGCGAATAATCTCCGAGGCAAAAGCACTGCCACCACCACTATCAATGCGCAATACAACGGCCTTTACAGCCTCGTCTTCGCGCAATTCCGTGAAAATACCTGCAAGCGTATCTCCTCCAATACTTCCCTCAGGTTGCTGACCATCCATAATGGTACCGCTGGCTACGACTAGGGCAATTTGGTTTTCTTTGTCAGAAGATTGGCGAGTGTTGAGCCTGATATTTGCGAGGTAACTATCCATGTCGATGCTGTCAAATTCGCCCTCTGAGCCTGGGATGTTATCGTTCAAATAACCGATGATCTCTGTGCGAGTAGCAATGACATCAATTAATCCAATCTTTTTGGCAAGTGCTGCCGAGTCACCACCATTGTCTGCCAGTGTGAGATGAAGATTGTTGGCATAGTCATTAATAGTGCCAGTTTCAAGGAATCTCAAACCTTCAACCTCTGCAATATAGAACTGCCACAGGTCTCCAAGTAAATGCTGTGTTTCATCACGTACCTGAGGAGACATGGTATTGCCCATTAATGGCTCTACTGCACTTTTGTATTGTCCAGCACGAAAAATGTTCATTGTGATTTTCAAATTGTCGAGGGCCTCTTTAAAGTAACTGCGATAAGAGCCAAAGCCGGTTATCATTACCCCACCAAGCGGATTTAGCATAATTTCATCGGCGTGAGCAGCAAGAAAATATTGTGATTGAGTGAAGTTATCGCCTATGGCAATAATCGTTTTTTCGACACCAAAGCGCTTTAGAGCTGAGCCAATTTCTTCCAGTTTGCTCAGACTGCCGCCGGCCATATAGTCCGTATCAAGAAGCAGATGTGTAATTCTTTCATCATCAAGTGCCGTGTCTATTGCCTCAACGACATCTCTGACGAGTGTTTCAGAATTTTGCTGATCATCTTGGAATAAAATCTGATTGAAAGGATCCTTATAGGTTTTTTGATCAACAAGAAATCCTTGCGGAGCAAGGTAAAGCGCACCTTTCTCTGGTATGGCCTGTAGGTTCTCACCAAACATACCGCCAATAGCGAGGATAAAAAAACCAATAATCAAAAAACTAAAGATATTCCGAATAGTGCTAAAAATACTTCCAAGTACCCTAAAGGCACGCTTGAAAAGGGCTGGTTTTTTCTCGGTCATCTAAAGATCCTCTTAAAGTCCTATGGGTTATCACAGGTTATGTTTTTGTTTCACGCGCGCTGTTACAGAGGCTGAACTAAATAATATAACAGTCAACGCTAGCTCTATCATATCTAGAACTAATGGTTCTGGCTTGCTTATCTTGGCGATGGCTATAGCAAAGTATAGCAAGAGCACAAAGCCTAGCCAGATTAGAGTGCGTGTTTCACCTCTAATAATCCCAGGGATGAAGATTACCAGCGGTAGTAGGTATAAAAAGTAAATCACGCCAGGTGCATGTTGCTGCCAAAGATTTACTGTCAGCGTAATGAGCAAGATAAAAAAGCTCCCGCGGGTGGTAAGTTGTGCGGTAGATAATATTGATTCAATTTTCAAGATTGGATGCCTTGTCATTATTTAATGTTAGGGTTCGTAAAATGTATTTCATAAGATTAATTTTTTTGCCAGTGTGGCGACGCGATGGCCCTGAGTTCTCGCGATTTGAATCTCAGCATCACTTAGAGTGGCTGCCTCTACATGGCTGGCGCCATAGGGGGTTCCACCACTCTTAGTTTTCGCCAGTGCAGGCTCTGAATAGGGCACGCCGGCAATCACCATGCCATGATGTAACAATGGCAACATCATGGATAACAAGGTTGATTCTTGGCCACCATGTAGGCTTGATGTTGAGGTAAAAGCGCCTGCAGGTTTGTTAGTCAGTGCGCCGCTCAGCCAAAGCCCCGATGTGCCATCAACAAAATACTTTAGTGGCGCCGCCATATTGCCAAATCGAGTTGGGCTGCCGATCAGTAATCCGGCGCAATTAGCTAGATCTTCTTCGCTGCAATAAATGTCGCCCTCATTTGGAATATCATCTTCGATCGCTTCACACACTGTTGATACTGCGGGCACAGTGCGAAGCATGGCTTCTACTCCGGCACTTTCAACACCAAGAGCTATCTGCTCTGCTAGCATTTTCACATGACCGTTACGACTGTAATAAAGGACCAAGATATAAGGTGTAGTTATTTCAGTAGGCATCACATTATCTCTCTGACATTTTCAGGAGGCCGCCCAATTACTGCTTTGTTGTCGGACACTACAATCGGACGCTCGATCAATTTTGGGTATTGAATCATGGCGTTGATTAGCTGCTCGTCAGTCACTTCCGGCGCACCTAGTTGGTTTTCCTTGAACTCACTTTCTGAGCGTCTAATTATCTCTCTAGGAGCCATGTTAAGTTTAGCCAATAAGCTAATCAGTGTTGGCTTATCGATAGGTGTTTCTAGATAGAGGACAATATTTAAGTCGACCTTTTCAGATTGCAAAATTTCTAATGTCTGTCGTGACTTGGAACATCGTGGATTATGATAAATAGTGGTCATGGAATTTAATAGGATTGCGAATTTACACTCATTGTAAGGCCAATCAAGAAAAACCAAAAGACATGTCCATAAAGCCTGCTGATCGACGCACTGATTTCACATGATTCTCGCTACTTCAACTAAATCATATGGTGTAAACTGTGGCGTCTTGATTAGACTGCGCTCGAAACCGAGATGCAGTAATAAAAGCCTTAGCTGTGTAATGAACCATTTTTCGTTACCGGTAACCTGCTGTCATTATATTGGCAATAAGTGGAAAGAAAATTTTATGTTAAAAAGAATGATGCTGGCGACTTGTTTGCTGTTTGGCTGTTCAAGCGAGGCCAATTACCCTTTAGTGCAAGGCGGCATTCTCAACCTTGCGAACCCCGAAAAATTAATCGTGATTAATTATTGGGCGATTTGGTGTGCACCTTGCCGCAAAGAAATCCCTGAACTTAACGAGTTGGCATCTCATCATACTGAAACAGTCACTGTGGTGGGCGTTAATTTTGATGGTTCTCAGGGTCAAGAATTATTGGGTGAAATAGAAAAGTTGGGTATTGAATTTCCTAGTCTGGTTGGAGATCCGCGGGCTATTTGGGGGCTTGAGCCTGTCACTATACTTCCGGAGACGCTGATTATTAGTCCCGAGGGTAAGTTATTGCATCGATTGATCGGTCCTCAGACATTTGCTTCTATCGAGGCACTTTTAGAATAGAAACCCCCGATAGGGTATATGAGTAATCGATCTTATTGGTTTAAAGTGCAGTTATGTTGAGTTTACGAAATGGTTTATGAGAGGTGTTTATGAAGGATTTACGCAAGTTTTATATTAATGGCGAGTGGGTTGATCCAACTCACAGCAATGACCTGGAGGTTGAAAATCCAGCCAACGAAGAGATGGTTGCGACGATCTCTCTTGGTGGTGATACCGATGTTAATTTGGCGGTTGCTGCGGCTAAGCGGGCGTTCGCAAGTTACTCGCAGACCAGTGTCGAGGAGCGGGTTTCCTTAATGGAGAAACTCCTACAAATCTACATGGAGCGTTACGACGAGATGTCGGTCGCTATTTCCGTGGAGATGGGTGCGCCGATTTCTTTCGCTACTGCTGCCCAGGCAGACTGTGGTCGCGGGCACATAAATGCTGCGTTGGAAGCATTAAAGAAATTTGAATTTGAGCGTCAAGTTGGCAACACACGAATTGTGAAAGAGCCGATTGGCGTTTGTGGTTTTATTACCCCTTGGAATTGGCCTATTAATCAGATCAGTTGCAAGGTTGCACCAGCCCTAGCGACTGGATGCACCATGGTACTTAAACCCAGCGAAATTGCACCAATATCGGGCTATTTGTTCACCGAAATAATGCACCAAGCTGGGTTTCCCGCAGGTGTTTACAATATGGTTAATGGCGATGGACCCAATGTAGGTGCTGTAATTGCTAGTCATCCTGATGTTGATATGGTTTCTTTTACAGGCTCCACACGAGCTGGAATATTAGTGGCTCAAGCGGCCGCTCCAACAGTCAAAAGAGTGACTCAAGAGCTGGGCGGCAAGTCACCTAACATCATTTTTGAAGATGCGGACCTCGAGAGTGCAGTTAGTGGCGGTGTTATGAACATGATGAGTAATACTGGACAGTCCTGTAATGCGCCTTCACGAATGTTAGTGCAGTCTTCGGTTTATGATCAGGCTGTTGAGATTGCAAAACAGGCAGCAGAGAGCGTTGTGGTTGATGAGCCCACTAGTCAAGGGGGGCATATAGGGCCATTGTCTAGTCGAGTGCAGTTTGAAAGGGTGCAGGGACTAATTGAAAAAGGTATTTCAGAAGGCGCAAAATTGGTGACCGGAGGTTTAGGCAAGCCTGAAGGATTTGATTCTGGTTATTTCGTAAAGCCAACGGTTTTTGCTGGGGTTAACAATCAAATGACGATTGCGCAGGAGGAAATATTCGGACCTGTGTTGACTATGATTCCGTTTGATACTGAGGAGCAAGCCATAGAAATCGCCAATGACACCCCTTATGGGCTGGCGGCCTATTTCAGCACTTCTAGTGATGAGCGAGCTCAGCGAGTGGGGGGGCAATTGCGGGCTGGTATGGTAAGTGTAAATAGTGCCTCTCAGGATTATGCCGCGCCATTTGGGGGATACAAGCAATCAGGTAATGGCAGAGAGTGGGGCGAGTTTGGTTTTGATGATTACTTGGAAATAAAAGGGATAACTAGCTAACAGGATTATTCTGAGGCATGTTTCCAAGCATAAAAAACATGCTTGATCGGCCACTAAGGGTTGGTATTGTTCGGTTGTTGGAGCCTATAAAGACAGTGTCTTCGACAGCCGCGACATTATCGACCCGAATATTGCTCTTTATTTGCAGTGACTGCATAGACAAGTCCACCCGCAACAATAATGGCTAATCCAATCAAACCCTCTTGTGGACGTGAAATTAAAACGTAGGCAAGAGTCCATAAAGTGACCGCCAGATAGATCAAAGCGCCTTCCACATTAAGTTTTTTATAGCGCAGTACAAAAACACCGATCACCGAAAATAAGGTATTAATACCTAGTACGAAGCTCGAGAAAATCAGCACCGACTCGAAGGTTGCGCTAACAATAAAGGTGATTGCCAGCAGGCATTGAAAGACAATTGCAGTAGCAGGTATTCCGGCGCCGTTGACGCCACTGAGTTTATTGAACAGCGTAAAGTCTTCCCCAATGACTTGTAATACGCGCGGGCCGGCCATCGTCATAGCACTGACCGTTGAGATAAGCAGTAAGGCCAAAACGCCTCCCATAATTTTTCCGGCATTGCCGCCTAGAGCATGTTCAGCAGCGATCAATCCGATCTCTAACTTACCCTCTAATATGTTAATCGGCGCTGAGTTTAAGAAAGTAAAGTTCAGCAGTAAATAAAGAACCATAACGGTGCCGGTTCCGAAAAATAAAACGATGGGTAGGCTGCGTTGTGGGTTGTCCAGTTCACTGGTGACATAGGTGACTGCATTCCAGCCAGTGTAAGCGTAGTTCACATAGATTAGAGCCACGGCGAAAGCCCCACCGAATAAAAGCGTCTCATCGCCTGCTTGAGGCATTAAATTGATGGCCTGCGGGCTGTTTCCCCAGACAAAAAGAATCAGGCAAAACAACAAAATCAAGAGTACTTTCAACACTGTAAAAACCTGTTGTACCTTACTGCTCGTGCTATGGGAAAGGCAATGGGCAATGGTGAGCAATACAACTAAGGTCACTGCCGACAAGGTTCCAGATAGTCCAGGGAATACCGCCGACAGATAGGCGCCAAAAGTCATGGCGGCCAAGGCCACCGGCGCGGCAAATCCAACAGTTGCAGAGACCCAGCCCGAAATAAAACCGGCGCAGGGATGATAGAGCCGACCTAGAAAATTATATTCACCACCTGAGCGTGGTAAGTTTGCACCGAGTTCAGCATAGGTTAGCGCGCCACATAGAGCGGTTAAACCGCCAATAAACCATAGCATCATCAAGACAAAGAAAGATTGAATGCCCAGCAGCTGAAAACCCAGGCTGGTAAACACGCCTGTGCCCACCATGTTGGCGATCACCACCGAGATGCCCGTAGTTTTTGAGAATTTTTGCATGACTATCCGGTAACTTAATGCTCAGTTTTTCGCACTTTACAGGAGCTTGAGATTGAGTGCAGTAAATTCCGCGCACCATTGTAATGACACCTATAAGGTCATAAGATAATCAATCGATTTAACCCAGCACTCCTATGCACGTATTAAATGCGTCCGAATATGACAGGTATTCATTTTCGATAGATATTACACTACAAACTCAAAACACCTTTGAAGGTTAAGTAAGACAAACTGAGTAAACTCCGTTTAGATGCATAATAAAGCTAAAATAATAGGGATATCTATGAAAATGGGATTGCAGGGTTTAACCGTTTTAGCGGGGTTATTGATGTTACTGGGTGGATTGGCGTTCGTTTTTTCCCCAGCGATAATGGAGCCCTATTTTTCAGTTAGAGCGATTCAGAGCCATGGTATGGGGACACTGCGCGGCGATCTTGGTGGTGCCTTTTTGTCGTTAGCTGCCTTTACACTATATGGATCTCGGCCGGGAAACGCTAAGTGGTTGGCAGTCCCCGTGGTTTTTCTATGCGCTATTTTGTTTGGACGTATGGTTCATGTCGTATTAGATGGACTAACACAGGATGCTATTCGCTCGATCGTGATTGAATTGGTGGGTTTAGTGTTACTTGAGAGAGCACGACGCACTCTTTAGAATATTATCAAAGGGGAATAAAATAATGATGATAAAAACAACAGCGCTTATCTGTGGCTTGGCTATTAGCATGGTGGTGGCAGCGGAGTCAGAAAAACAGGTCTATTTTGGCGATACTCACCTGCATAGCTCCTATTCTTTTGACGCATTTTTAAATAACAACCATAGTGCCGATCCCGACACCGCCTATCGTTGGGCTAAGGGCCAGCCTGTCATTCATCCTTATAACCGCACGCGAGTTCAAATTAATACTCCGTTAGATTTCTTGGTGGTCTCAGATCATGCGGAGATGTTGGGTGTTATGCGGGCCGTTCGTAATGATAAATTCGTAAGTGAAGATCTTGGATGGTGGGCTAGTTTGAAGCGTTGGTATGCCTTTAGGCTGATGAATCAAGCTATCGACGATGACACTGGGCTGCAATTTTTTGGTCGATTTTTACCTAAGAACGCCTCAAATGATGGCCATGGTGACCCTGTTAAAGACCCCAGTAATAATATTTCAGATGTCGGTATTTTTGGCGATACCACTAAAACGTCTACCCTTGCTTGGCATGATATTGTCGATGCAGCAGAACGCCATAATGAACCTGGTACATTCACGAGTTTATTGGGGTGGGAGTGGAGTTCAATTCCTGTGGGGGCTAATTTACACCGAATTGTGATTACGCCGGATGGCGCTGATAAAGCTAAACAATTTTTACCCTATGGCTCCGATCAAAGTCAGTATCCAGAGGACCTTTGGCAGTGGTTAGATGACACACAGCAACGCACCGGCACTCGGTTTCTTGCAATTCCTCATAACTCCAATATTTCCAAAGGTTATATGTTTGACGACACAACCTTGCGAGGCCAACCCATCGATGCAGACTATGCTCGGCGCAGAATTAAGTGGGAGCCTGTCGCTGAGGTCACGCAAATTAAGGGCGATAGCGAAACGCACAGTGATTTTTCGCCGGATGATACGTTCGCTGATTTTGAAAATTATGAGCACTACATTCAGCAAGGCCAGGCAGGGTATGTTCCAAGTGAAGCTGATTTTATTCGACCAGCACTTAAAAAGGGCTTAGCTATTGGTCAGAAAATTGGCGTCAATCCCTATAAATTTGGATTGATAGGGTCAACTGATGCTCACTCAGGTCTTTCTTCGTCAGAAGAGGGTAATTTTTGGGGAAAAATGGCCAAGGACTCCACCCCAGAAACAAAAGAGCGGGGAGGTATAACCCCAGTAAGTAGTAATGGTTGGGATATGTCAGCCTCGGGTGTGGCAGCAGTGTGGGCCACAGAAAATACACGCGAAGCCCTCTATGCGGCTTTTAAACGTAAAGAGGTTTATGCAACATCAGGCCCTCGTATGCGCGTGCAGATGTTCGCTGGATGGGATTTTCCAGAGAATGCAGCGATGGCTGAGGATTTTGGCGGCATTGGTAACCAGTACGGCGTTCCAATGGGCGGTGATCTGACAGCTACTGACGAGGATAATAAGGCGCCTAGTTTTCTCATCAGAGCGGTCAAAGGTCCTGTTGATGCCAATTTAGATCGGGTCCAGGTCGTCAAGGGCTGGATTGATAATAGCGGTCAACAACAAGAGAAAGTGTATAACGTCGCTTGGTCGGATAATAGAGAATTGAATGCCGAAGGAGAGTTGCCAGAGGTTGGCAATACGGTTGATTTAAAGTCTGGTCGTTATACCAACACCATTGGCCAAGCTGAACTGGCAGTGCTGTGGGTTGATCCTGATTTTAACCCTGGGCATTCGGCTTTTTATTACACTCGCGTACAAATTCCGACGCCTCGTAATGGGTTGTTGGATAGCTTAGCATTGGGGTTAGATAAGCCTCCAAGAGGACCTAAGACGCTTCAAGAGCGCGCTTATACCTCGCCCATTTGGTACCAGTCACAATGATAGATAGGGTAGTACCTGGGGTTGGTCTTATATGAATCCTTTTTCCAGCCAGATTTTCAGAGAGCCGCTTTTCCAATTTCTGATTATTGGTTTGGTATTGCTTGGCGGCGAGCGACTGATAAATGCCAAAGATTACAGCGGCGACCAATATAGTATTTTTATTGATGATCAGTTACTCGCTCAATTTATGCAGCGTCAGGCTAAATCGTTTAAACCAGAGAATGCCCTAAAGACCATTAAAAGCCTTACTTTTGCAGAACGCCAGCGCCTGATAGAAAGCTATGTGCAAGGTGAAGTCCTTTATAGGGAGGCTTTGGCGCTCAATTTAGAAAGAGACGATCAGATCATACGTCGAAGACTAATGCAAAAAATGGATTATTTAGCACAGGGATTTTATGACGAAAAACCACCGCTCACTGAAGCTGATCTGCGTGCATACTACGATATTAACCGAGAGGATTATATAAGGGTCGCCACGGCAACTTTTACCCATGTGTTTGTTGCTTCAGGCAAGGATCTAAGCTGGGAAAAGGCGAAACCCGAGCATTAAAGCTGCTAAAAGATCTAAATGCAGGTCAAGTGCCGTTTGAGAACTCAGGTCTTTACGGAGAGCGGTTTCTTTATAATCGCAACTACGTCAATCGTGATGATGAGGAGATCGCTAGTCATTTCGGTTTAAACTTTAAGCAAGAAATGTTCTCATTGGTACTTTCAAATCCGCCAGATTCTTTAAAGTGGCAGGGCCCTCTTAAGTCTAACTACGGTTGGCATTTAGTTTTGGTAACTAAAAAGACCCCTATGTATATTCCTGAGTTCCAAGATGTCAGTGCAGCAGTGCTAGCTGACGCGCAGCGCCAACAACAGGGAGAGATAAAGCAGTTGGCTATTGAGATGCTGATATCTAAATATCAGGTTGTCGATAAGGCTGAGCCCAAGTGATGAGAGTTCTTTTCTTTCTGTTAACTCTGATTTGCGTCGGTAATGTGATTGCAGATGAAGCTAGACCCGTTTATGTCGAGGTTAATCAGCAGTCAGAAAGTGAATACTTACTTAAGTGGAAAATACCGCCAGTTATATCTTTCGGACAAGAGCCTGGTATTAAGTTGGATCATGAAAGTTGCCGCACAAAGGGTGGGTCCGCAGGAAATCAACCGGCCGGCCTACTGGGTCGTCGACGCTATGTTTGCGATCAGGCTAATCCAGCCTTTACGATTCATCTAAATTACCTTGATAGCAACCCGGGCCTCACTTCTTTGGTGGTCTATAAATCACTGTCAGGTGAAGTGGCACAGGTTTTTTCGGGACCAGAAGTCACCATTGTAGCGTTGCCGCTGGATGCCTCAGCTNNNGCTAAGCCTTGCCACGCTCAATATTTTTAGAGTGCGCACCGAGTTGGTCGAAATACTTATTGCGTTAAGCATTCTGTTATTAGCGGTTGAAATTATCCGTCATCATGATGGGCGTGAACAAAATAGTTTCACTTGGCGTTATCCAGTGAGTGTATCTTCAGGTTTTGGTCTGTTACATGGTTTTGGGTTTGCGGTGGTACTTCAGGAGTTAGGGTTGCCGCAGTCGATGAAGCTTGAGGCCCTATTGTTCTTTAATATAGGTGTTGAAATAGGTCAGATCCTATTTATTGTCGGTATTATTTTGATAGTGTTACTCGCAAGGCAGATTTCTGCCATTAAGCAAAGCACAAAAAGCAGGTGGTCATAGCATTGGCTTTTTGATCGCAGCGCGCTGTTGTTAGGCTAAGATCCAGGGTCTATTTAAGGTGACCCAAATGTTTCGCTAGTACTTTGAGGGTAGGTTTAAATAATTTTGGTGTGCAGGCCAAGATGTGACCTGTGTCCAAGAAGGATTCACCGCCTTGAAAGTCACTGACCATGCCGCCGGCTTCTCGAACGATGAGTGCACCAGCTGCAATGTCCCAGAGTTTTAAATGCATTTCCCAGAAAACATCCATTCTGCCCGCAGCAATATAGGCCAAGTCTAGTGAGGCAGCACCCATTCGTCGTATACCCGATGAGTTATCAGCAAATTCATGCATGCAGGTCAGGTAGTTTTTCATCTCACTAAAAGAGGGATCGCTAAAGGGAATGCCCGTTGAGTAAAGCGCGCCAGCTTCTTCGAGGCGCCCCGAGACGCGAATTCTACGACCGTTAAGTTTTGCGCCCCTTCCTCTGCTAGCTGTAAATTCTTCACGTTTAAATGGTTCAAGAATAACGGCGTGCTCAAGACGACCTTTGACTCTACACGCAATAGAAATACCCACATGAGGAATGCCTCGAACGAAGTTCGTGGTGCCGTCTAATGGATCAATAATCCACTCGACATCACTGTCGGGATTGCCACTAGTGCCACCTTCCTCACCAAGGAATCGATGATCTCTTCAGAGCGACGATCGACCTCGGTCACGAAATCATGCCGGCCCTTTTCATCCACTCTAACCAACTCTAGATTGTCGGCGGCTTTAACAATCATCTCGCCAGCCTGACGGGCTGCGCGCAGAGCGATATTGACCATCGGTTGCATAAGAGTATTCCAAGTGATGATATGACGGCGCGCATTGTACCAGAGAACCTTGATTCTGCTACACTCGCGTCCCTATTTTTTAACCGAATATAATTAGGGACTAATTGTAGGTAAGAGAGGAAATTGATGTCTACAGCTGAACGGCAAGCAAAAATTAGAATTGTCTTGGTTAACACCTCCCATCCAGGGAATATTGGGGGTGCTGCCCGAGCAATGAAAAACATGGGTTTAGCGGAGTTATATCTGGTTGAGCCGCGAGAATATCCTGCGCCAAGAGCAGTCTGGCGAGCAGCAGGTGCCCGGGATGTCTTGGCTAATGCAAAAATTGTCGGTTCAGTAGATGAAGCGATTAAGGATTGTGGTTTAGTGATTGGAACCAGTGCCCGGGAACGCAGAATACCTTGGCCTTTAATAAACCCGCGCGAGTGCGGCGATAAAATTTGGCAAGAGGCTAAGTCTCATCAAGTTGCGTTGCTCTTTGGGAGAGAGGATCGTGGGCTCACCAATAGTGAGCTACAAAAGTGCCATTATCACGTGCACATTCCGTCGAACCCAGATTACAGCTCTTTAAATTTAGCGACTGCAGTTCAAGTTTTGTCCTATGAGATCCGCATGGCCAGTCTGACCGGTAAGGATGGAGAATTACCGGAGATGAACGAGTGGGATCAGCCTCTAGCGACTGCTGACGAGTTGGAGTTATTCCACGATCACTTGGCTGCCACCATGGCTGATTTGAAATTCTATGATCCGGATAATCCTAAGCAGCTTTTGACGAGGATGCGTCGGTTATTTAATAGGACTCGAATGGATAAGATGGAGGTTTCTATGCTGCGAGGTCTGCTATCTGCGGCACAACGGAAGCGGGGAAAATAGATAAATCGGAGTCGACCTAATTACTTGACTATTTTGGTCAGGTATTAGATAATTAGCCTACTTTTATCGGGTTAATCTAGGTTAAAAATATGAGACTAACAACCAGAGGGCGTTATGCGGTAACGGCGATGCTGGATCTGGCTTTACATTCGCAGAGCAGGCCCGTTTCTCTCGCCGAGATTTCGGAGCGACAAACAATTTCTTTGTCATATTTAGAGCAGCTTTTCTCGAAACTACGAAAGGCGGGTTTAGTTGATAGTGTTCGTGGCCCTGGTGGTGGTTATCTCTTGGTCGGACAGGCTGATTTAGTGTGTGTGGCCGATATTATTAAGGCTGTCAACGAGTCGGTCGACAGCACTAATTGTGGAGGGAAGGGAGACTGTCAGGGAGGCAGCATCTGCTTAACCCACAATCTGTGGGATGCTTTAAGCCGGCAGATTAATGATTTTTTAAGTGGAATTTCGCTAGCAGATTTGGTCGCTAAGCGCGATGTCCAGACTATAGCCCATCGTCAAGTGGATCAGTTATTGACCTTGGAAGATAATAATATGCGGGTAACTGCCTGCTGATTTGGAGTAGTAGATGAATCTACCGATATACTTAGATTACGCGTCAACCACACCGGTTGATCCAGTGGTTGCCGAGAAAATGATGGAATTTTTGACCCCCGCTGGGCAGTTTGGTAATCCAGCATCGCGGTCGCACGTGTTCGGTTGGCAGGCAGAGGCCGCGGTGGAAGATGCGCGTCAAGATGTCGCCAATCTTATTGGTGCAGATCCTCGCGAAATTGTTTGGACTTCTGGTGCCACCGAAGCTAACAATCTTGCGATTAAAGGTTGTGCGCACTTCAATCAGCGTAAAGGCAAGCACATTATCACCTCAAGAATTGAACATAAGGCGGTCTTAGATACCTGTCGTCAGCTCGAGCGTGAAGGCTTTGAAGTTACCTATCTTGATCCAGATTCTAATGGTTTGATCCAGCCGGCGATGGTAGCTGATGCCATTCGAGAAGACACAACAGTGGTGTCGATAATGCATGTTAATAACGAGCTTGGCACACTTAATGATATAGCCGCTATCGGCAAAATTTGTCGTGAGCAAAAAGTATTTTTCCATGTTGATGCGGCGCAAAGCGCAGGTAAAACAGGGATCAATGTAGAAGAGATGTACGTTGACATGATGTCTTTTTCTGCCCATAAGATTTATGGTCCTAAGGGTATTGGTGCGCTGTTTGTGCGACGCAAACCACGCGTTCGGATTGAAGCTCAGATGCATGGTGGTGGTCATGAGCGTGGTATGCGCTCTGGTACCTTACCAACGCATCAAATTGTTGGGATGGGAGAGGCGTTCAAGGTTGGCTTTGCGAGTTTAGCGTCAGAATCCGCTCGCATTGAAGCTCTTAGGACTCGCTTGTGGCTTGGCGTTGCTGATATGGAAGAAGTCCATTTAAATGGTTCCGAAGATCAGCATGTGCCCGGCATTGTGAACATTAGTTTTGCTTTTGTAGAGGGAGAGTCTCTCATTATGGCCTTGAGAGACCTGGCTGTTTCGTCCGGCTCAGCCTGCACCTCAGCTAGTTTGGAACCTTCTTATGTTTTACGGGCTCTTGGCTTAAATGACGAGATGGCCCACAGTTCGATTCGATTTAGTATCGGTCGTTTCACCTCAGAGAAAGACATAGATACCGCTATCGAGAAAGTACGTCATGCAGTGAACAAATTACGCGAATTATCGCCTTTATGGGATATGTTTAAAGCGGGAATAGATTTAAATACTGTACAATGGGCGGCGCACTAAAACGCGGTTAGCGTCTTAGTCTTGAAGCGTCAATTGTAAACCGTTAACTAGGAGTTATTATTGTGGCTTACAGTGAAAAAGTTATAGATCATTATGAAAACCCAAGGAATGTGGGTCAATTAGATGAAACATCTAAAAATGTTGGTACTGGGATGGTGGGTGCGCCGGCCTGTGGCGATGTTATGCGCCTGCAAATTCGGGTTAATGATGAAGGTATTATCGAAGATGCAAAATTTAAGACTTACGGTTGTGGTTCAGCTATAGCCTCGAGTTCACTTTTAACTGAGTGGGTTAAAGGTAAGCATTTAGATGAAGCGGAGCAAATAAAAAATACGCATATCGCCGAAGAATTGGCGCTTCCCCCAGTTAAGATCCATTGTTCAGTGCTTGCTGAAGATGCTATAAAAACTGCAGTGCGCGACGTTAGAGCGAAGCAAGGGAGATAATCGGCAAAATGGCAATCACCATGACCTCTGCTGCGGAGCAGCATGTACTCAAACATTTGGAACATCGCACCATGGGCGTAGGAATTCGCTTAGGTGTTCGTACTACCGGTTGTTCAGGGTTGTCTTATGTTCTGGAATTTGTCGATGCAGCTGCTGAAGAGGATAAAATTTTTGAATTTGGTGATTTTAAATTACTGATCGATCCCAAAAGTTTGTTGTATCTCGATGGTACCGAGTTGGACTATGTTAAAGAGGGGTTAAATGAAGGGTTTGAATTTAAAAACCCTAATGTTAAGGACGAATGTGGTTGCGGAGAGAGCTTTCACGTTTAACCCTGTGCGCTTTTAGTTAAAAATAGTCAGAGTGATGGCCCATTGAATTTTTCTAGCGATTTCTTTGCAGTGTTCGCAATTTCCCCATCCTGGGATGTTGATATTGATGATTTGGGCGTTCGCTATCGTAAGCTTCAACAAGAATTTCATCCTGATCGGTACGCCACAAAATCAGATGCTGAAAAGCGTTTAGCGGTTCAGGCAGCGTCGTTTATCAATCAGGCCTTCGATACTTTAAAGTCTCCGCTAAAACGGGCGCAATATCTTTTGGCGCTAAAAGGCGTTGATAGCGACCAAGAAACACATATCACCAGTGATCCGATGTTCTTAATGCGGCAAATAGAATTGCGAGAGACCTTGTCTGAGATTTCTAGCAAAGAGAACTCTTGGAGCAATATTGAGGCACTTAGGGCTGACGTTGAAAGCACATATTACGAGCTTCAAGCTGAATTCAAACATCAATATGAATCTGAGCTGTTTGATGATGCGTTTAACGCAGTGGCAAAGATGCAGTTTTTTACCAAATTGTTGGTTGAAATTGGACAGCTAGAAGCTGAACTAGAGGACGCATAAAGGGTGGCTTTATTACAAATTTCTGAACCTGGACAATCCCCTCAGCCACATCAGCGTAGACAGGCGGTAGGCATTGACCTTGGGACAACAAATTCATTAGTTGCTAGTGTCCGTAGTTGTATGGCTGAAACGTTGCCAGATGAGCAAGGCAGGCATTTATTGCCGTCCGTTGTCCATTATGCGTCGCAAGGCCCTAGTTGCGTAGGTAATGAAGCAGCAGAGCACAATATAAGTGACCCACTGAATACAATATTGTCGGTAAAGAGGTTGCTTGGTCGCGGGTTAGAAGACGTCAAAATACTTGGCAATCAGCTGCCCTATGATTTTCAAACGGACCAAGGTGGCATGCCTAAAATTGCTACTGCTTGCGGGTTGGTAAGTCCGATTCAGGTATCTGCTGAGATTTTACGTAAATTAGTTAGTCGCGCTGAGGCATCCCTTGATGGTGCTTTAGATGGAGCGGTGATTACTGTGCCTGCCTATTTTGATGAGGCACAACGCCAGGCCACAAAAGACGCAGCGACACTTGCAGGTGTCAAGGTGTTACGGCTGCTTAATGAGCCCACGGCGGCGGCGATTGCCTATGGCTTAGATAATGAAAAAGAAGGGGTCATTGCGATCTATGACCTGGGCGGTGGTACATTTGATGTTAGTATTTTACGCCTTTCCCGAGGTGTCTTTGAAGTGCTAGCGACTGGTGGTGATTCGGCTCTTGGTGGCGACGATTTTGACCATGCCATAGCTGAGTGGTTGCGACAGCAGGTGGGTATGAGCGAGTCTCTAAATCCAACTGAACAGCGCATTCTTCTGGAGACAGCCAAAGCAGCGAAAGAAGAGCTAACCGATTCTGAGTCTGTAGAAATTGAGATCTTGGATTGGAGTGGCGTGCTGAGTCGTGATGTGATGGATGCTTTAATCGAGGATTTGCTTAATAAAACGATCCGAGCTTGCCGGCGCTCATTGCGCGATGCCGAAATAGCGGTAGAGAAGATAGACACTGTAGTGCTGGTTGGCGGGTCGACAAGAACCATGAGAGTCAGAGATAAGGTAGCCGAATTTTTCGGTGTAGAGCCCTTAACTAATCTTGACCCTGATAGGGTCGTTGCCTTAGGCGCGGCTTTGCAAGCTGAGGTATTGATTGGCAATAAGTCAGGCGATGAAATGTTGCTGCTTGATGTGATCCCGCTATCCCTAGGTATTGAAACAATGGGTGGGCTGATCGAAAAAATCATTCACCGTAATACAACTATTCCTGTTGCCAAGGCCCAAGAATTCACTACTTTCAAAGATGGGCAGACAGCCATGGCTGTGCACATTTTGCAGGGCGAACGAGAACTGGTCGATGATTGTAGATCGCTTGCTCGATTTGAATTGCGAGGCATCCCTCCCATGGTTGCTGGGGCAGCCAAAATTCGTGTTACTTATCAGGTTGATGCCGATGGCTTGCTTAGCGTAACCGCTCGTGAATTAACTAGTAATGTAGAATCCAGAATCGAGGTCAAACCGTCTTACGGTTTAGCTGAAGATGAGATCACGCAGATGCTTCAAGATTCGTTTAGCCATGCACGGGATGATATGCAAGCAAGGGCGCTTCGTGAGCAGCAGGTTGACGCGGACAGAATGATCCAAGATCTTCTTGCAGCACTAAAAGAAGATGGAGATAAACTACTTGATACAGAAGAAATTCAGTGCCTGCAGGTGGCTGTCAAGGAGCTTCAGAAGGTACGGGCGGAAACGACAGAACATCGGGTGTTGGCGCGTCAAGTAGAGGCGGTGGGTAAAACAAGCGAAACATTTGCAGCCCGTCGTATGGACGCTTCAATTAAGAGTGCATTGGCAGGCCATAGCCTGGACGAAATTGAACAAGGTTAAAGTAATACCTATCCTTAAAGGACTTTATTGATCATGGCTCGAATAGTATTTTTACCGCATAAAGAGATATGCCCAGATGGCGCTGTTGTTGAGGCTCAAAAGGGAGAATCTGTTTGCGAAGCCGCACTGCGCAATGGTCTTGATATAGAGCATGCCTGTGAAATGTCCTGTGCCTGTACGACCTGTCACATCCATGTTCGGGAGGGTTATGATTTGCTCACCGAAGCCGATGAACTCGAGGAGGACTATCTCGATAAGGCGTGGGGAGTCGATCCGGACTCTCGGTTGAGTTGCCAGGTGATAGTGGAGGAGCAGGACTTGGTGGTTGAAATCCCTATGTACACAATTAATATGGTGTCGGAAAGGCATTAAGTGGAGACAGCAATGCAAAAGTACGCTACTTTCCAGACTAAATTGCATCATAAATTACTGTTGTACATGTTGTTTGTACTGTCTACTTCGTGTGTCTTTTCTATAGATACGGTTGTTCTCTCGTTGGACGACCCGTTAATTCTAGAGCAAGTCTCTCCGATCAGGCACACCGTGATGTCTGATGATCATCCGATGACGGTATGGGAGAAACCCCATGATGACGCAAAAGGAATTATTCTATTTATACATGGTAGGACCTGGAGTGGTCTACCAGACTTTGATCTTCAAGTGGAAGGCGAAGAGTTATCGCTGATGGATGGAATGCTCGGACAGGGCTATGGCTCCTATGCTATTGATCTACGCGGTTATGGTGAGACGCCAAGAGATTCCAGCCAATGGCTCTCGCCCACCAAGGCGGCTAACGATGTGGTTAACGTTGTCGACTGGATCTCAAAGCGTCATGATAATGCCCCCATTCATGTGTTTGGATGGTCCTATGGTTCAGTTATTTCGTTACTAGCAACCCAGAGTAACTCCAATAATATGGCTAGTTTGACACTCTTTGGTTTTTGGTTGGACTTAGATGCAACCGCAGGAAAAGATGCTGATACTAAGTCTTTAGAGTGGCACATTAATACTGTAGAAGCAGCCGCAAGCGACTTTATAGTCCCAGGTAGCATCAGTCAGCGGGCCATTGATGGCTATGTAAAGGCTGCTTTAACTGCCGATCCAGTGCGTGTTGATTGGCGCAATGAACATGAGTTTTTAGGCATTGATCCCAACCGTATTGATGTTCCTGTATTACTAATGCAGGGCGAATTTGACCCTGTTGCGCCAACTATGTTCCAAGCTAAGTTATTTACTCGGCTAAAGTCGGCAGACAAGAGTTGGGTAGTAGTTTCCGGTGGCGATCATGCCGCCTTTATGGAGACACCGAGACCCTATTTTATTCGGATTTTTAGCGACTTTATTGAACGATTTAATCCATAAAATAAAGTAAAGCAGTTTCAATAAGTACACAGAAAATGAGGTGGAAAGTATGCTTAAGTGGACCGACATTAATGATATCGCTATAGAATTAATGGAAAGTCACCCGGATGTAGATCCGCAATATGTTAATTTTGTAGATTTACGAAATTGGGTGATGGCGTTGGAAACCTTCTCTGATGATCCTGAGCGCTGTGGTGAGAAAATTCTTGAAGCAATTCAAATGACATGGATAGAAGAATTGGATTAATGGTTTATGAAGAGTTCTAGCTCCAAGCTAAACTGCTCAAAGGAGAAACTCTCTGTCATGGTTTGTAACTACTTGATAAACCTGTTGTGACTGTTCCCATTGATAGGTAAAATTCGCGCACTTTTTATACCCCATTTTTAAATGACTAAAATTTACTGACTTTGGAGAAGTTTCATGGCGACTGAACGCACACTATCTATTATTAAGCCTGACGCAGTGGCAAAAAATGTTGTTGGCCAAATCTTGGGCCGATTTGAAACCGCAGGACTTAGTATTGTTGCCTGCAAGATGATGCACTTAAGCCAAGAGCAAGCTGAGGGCTTTTATGCTGAGCACAGCGAGCGTGGGTTTTTTAATGATTTGGTTGGATTTATGACGTCTGGTCCAGTCTCTGTGCAGGTACTTGAAGGTGAGAATGCTATTATGACCAATCGCGATCTAATGGGAGCAACTAACCCCAAAGAGGCCGCAGCTGGTACTATTCGTGCAGACTTTGCGGAATCTATCGATGCCAATGCGGCGCATGGTTCTGATTCGGCTACTTCTGCGGCGCGAGAAATCGCCTACTTTTTTGAAGATAACGAGATTTGTCCTCGTTAGAAAGTGAGATATTAGGACTTTTATGTCCCCAAAATCAGCGGTAAATATAACAGACGATCAACCCCAACAAGTTAAAACTAACCTGCTGGGGTTTTCTGCGTCTCGTCTTGGCGACTTTATGGAAGGAATAGGTGAGAAGCGTTTTCGAGCGACTCAGGTTATTAAGTGGATTCATCAGATGGGTGAATGTGATCTTAATGAGATGAGCAACCTATCTAAGGATCTGCGCGCCAAGCTGAAAGAGGTGGCGGAAGTAAAATTACCTGAGGTGGTGAGCTGTCAGGATTCTGTAGATGGAACGCGCAAATGGCTGATTCGAGTCGATGGTGGAAGTTGCATTGAAATGGTTTACATTCCTGAACGAGATCGAGGCACTCTATGCGTATCATCTCAGATCGGTTGCGCTCTTGATTGCAGTTTTTGTGCCACGGGTAAGCAAGGTTTTAATAGAGATCTAACAGCCGCAGAAATTATTGGTCAGCTATGGATTGCTGCAAATTCCTTTGAGCAGTTCGCGCCCAAGGCTAAGCGCCGTGTTACCAATGTGGTGATGATGGGGATGGGCGAACCTTTAATGAATTTTGACAATGTTGTTGACGCTATGAGCATTATGCTCGAAGACAACGCTTATGGCCTTTCAAAGCGTCGTGTGACACTTAGCACTGCCGGTGTTGTTCCTCAGTTAGACAAGTTAGGTGATGTGAGCGACGTATCCTTGGCTATTTCGTTGCATGCTCCAAACGATGAGTTGCGTAACCAGCTAGTGCCCATTAACCGCAAGTACCCATTAGCCCAGTTTATTGAAAGTGCCAAAAATTACATCGAAAAAATGCCTGATAATCGTCGAAAAGTAACCGTTGAATATACGCTGATGGATCAAATAAATGATCGATCAGTGCATGCCCGTGAATTAGCCGTGTTATTGAAAGATTTGCCCTGCAAGGTCAATCTAATTCCGTTCAATGCTTTTCCAGGATCAGACTATAAGCGCGTCACTAATACTGCGCTAGATCGGTTTAGAGATATTCTGATGGCGGAGGGTTACACTGTAACTGTGAGGACTACTCGGGGTGATGATATTGCAGCCGCCTGTGGTCAGCTTGCAGGTGAAGTTAATGACCGGACTAAGCGTCAGGCGCGGTACAAAAAGCGCTTAAGTGAGGTTCAAACGCTAAATATTACTGATTAGCGTTGAGGAGCAGATGTGCTTCTCTAGGTTGCTTTAGCAAGATAAAGGATGATATTTCAAAGGGAATTATAAAGTATGAAACGTGTATCAAGAATGGGCTCTATAGCCACTTTTTTATTAGCGGCTCTGTTTTTATTGGGATGCGTTTCTTCGACTAGTATGACCAAGGTGACAGTTAACAAAAGTGATGCTTATGAGCAGCACCTTAACTTAGCGATGTAGTATATCGGTATGAATAACCGAGATTTAGCTCGGGTTCATTTAGGTAAAGCCGAGAAGTATTTAAGCAACACAGATAAAGTAGCTCAGTCACAGTTGCATAATGGGTATGCTCTGCTCTACCAGATTGAGTTAGAGTTGGATCTGTCTGAAGAATATTATCGCAAAGCGTTAGGTAGCGATGAAGAAAATACGACTGCTAGGTATAATTTCGCATCGTTTTTGTTCAATCAGGATCGCTTCAACGACGCGCTAGATCAGATGTTGATTGTCACAGAAGATCTTAATTATCAGCGTCGCCCTCAGGCATTTTACATTGTTGGGTTATTGGAGAATAAGCGTGAAAATCCAGACAACGCGCTGCTATTCTTTATTCGGGCGTCTGAGCTGGCTCCATTGTTTCGTCTACCCTATATTGAGGCTGCTAAAATATATATGGGGCAGAAAAATCATGTGTTAACGAGGCAAAAGCTTCAGGAGCATATTGGGTTGGCTGGAGTAACAGCGGAAAATCTTTGGTTGTCGCTTCAACTGGAGGCTGATCTTAATCAGTATGCGTTGGCTAGAATACAGGGAGAAAAGCTCAAAAAGCTGTTTCCCGATTCGAAAGAAGCTGCGGAGTATGAGACGTCGTTGCAATACTAGTTTAAAATGTTGGCTCCATTGGGGAGCGAAAAGCGAGTAAAATTTGAGTTTTAGTGAAACATCTATCGTGCGGCGCAAGTCGCGACAGATTATGGTCGGTAACGTACCTATCGGCGGTGGTGCGCCTATTTCTGTCCAGAGTATGACTAACACTTTGACTTCAGATGTAGAGGCTACGGTAGCCCAAATAGAACGTATTCAACAAGCTGGCGCGGATATAGTGCGAGTTTCTGTTCCTACGATAGAAGAAGCTGATGCCTTTGGTGAGATAAGAAAGCGAGTAAGCGTTCCTCTAGTGGCCGACATTCATTTTGACCATAAAATTGCACTTCGTGTTGCCGACTTAGGTGTTGATTGTCTGCGCATTAACCCCGGTAATATAAGCAGGGAAGATCGCTTGAGGGAGGTTATTGCCAAGGCAAAAGACCTCAATATACCAATCCGAATTGGCGTTAACGCAGGATCTTTGGGTAAAGACTTGCTCCGCAAGTACGCTGAACCAACGGCAGAGGCCATGGTCGAGTCAGCTATGCGCAATGTCGAGCTTTTAGATAAGTACGATTTCCAGAATTTCAAAGTAAGCGTCAAGGCATCTGATATCTTTATGGCTCAAGCGGCGTATCGTGATCTCGCTACACGCATTGAGCAACCTCTTCACCTGGGCATCACTGAGGCTGGAGGGCTGCGTGCTGGCACTGTTAAGTCAGCCATCGGGCTTGGAGCGCTGCTGTTGGACGGAATAGGCGACACTGTAAGAATATCGCTGGCCGCTGAACCCGAAGAGGAGGTCAAAGTTGCTTGGTCGATGTTGCGAAGTTTAAGACTCCGATCCAAAGGCATTAATTTTATTGCTTGCCCCAGCTGTTCCCGTCAGAATTTTGACGTTATCAGCACGGTCAATGAGCTGGAAAATAGATTAGAAGATATTGATGTGCCGATGGACGTATCAATTATTGGCTGTATTGTGAACGGTCCGGGCGAGGCCAAGGCGTCTGACTTTGGTTTAACGGGCGGCTCGCCAGCTAATTTAGTGTATCTTGACGGTGTGCCTGACCACAAAATCAGCCAAGACAATTTGGTTGATCAGTTAGAAGCAGAAATTCGCGCTAAAGCTACAGCTAAAGAGGCTCAGTTGGCTTTGGCTGCCGAGCAAATAATCGCCAGAGGTTAAAAGGAGACTCGTCATGAAAATACAATCTTTGCGCGGCATGCACGACCTTCTCCCAGGCAACTCCGAAATTTGGCAGTATCTTGAAAAGACAGTCGCCGATGTTTTGTCCCGTTATAGCTATCAAGAAATTCGTTTTCCCATCCTCGAACAAACAGAATTATTTAAACGTTCTGTAGGCGAAGCCACAGATATCGTCGAAAAAGAGATGTATAGCTTTGAAGACCGTAATGGTGACCAGCTCAGCTTGCGCCCTGAAGGCACTGCAGGGTGCGTTCGAGCCTGCACGGAGCATGGTCTTTTGCATAATCAAACGCAGCGATTATGGTATGCCGGACCGATGTTCCGTCATGAACGACCACAAAAAGGACGACAACGGCAGTTCCATCAAATTGGCGTAGAGGCTTTCGGGTTAAATGGACCAGATATTGATGCTGAGTTGCTGCTATTAACGGCCAATTTATGGAAAACGTTAAAGATTGATAGTGTAGTCACATTGCAGATTAATTCGTTAGGCACATCAACTGACAGAGCACATTATCGAGACAAATTAGTAAGTTATTTGATGATTCATCGTGATGATTTAGATGAAGACAGTCAACGGCGTCTGGAGTCCAACCCTATGCGCATACTGGATAGTAAGAATCCAGAGGTGCAGAAAATTGTCGATGGAGCACCTCAACTTAATGACTTTATTGATGATGATTCAAGGCAACACTTTGAACAACTTTGCGGCATCTTAGACGCTGCTAAAGTTAGCTATGAAATTAACCCGCGGTTGGTCCGAGGGTTGGATTATTATTCAAAAACTGTGTTCGAGTGGGTTACCGATAGCCTTGGAGCCCAAGGTACGATCTGTGCGGGAGGGCGCTATGACGGGTTGGTTGAACAACTTGGCGGGAAGCCTTGCCCCGGGGTCGGTTTTGCCATGGGTATCGAACGATTGGTGCTGTTACTTGACGAATTAAAGGTTGTCCCTGATAGTGTCGCCCAAACCGTTGATATTTACTTGCTGGCGGTTGGAGATGTAAGTAATGCTGCAGCCGTGTTGGCTGATAATTTACGAAATGATTGCCCTAGTCTGCGTATTGAGAGTCATTGCGGTGGTGGCAGTTTTAAGTCGCAAATTAAGAAAGCGGATAAAAGTGGCGCCGCTGTGGCGCTTATTTTAGGTGAGCAAGAGGTTAGCTCATCGACTGTTGGGGTCAAGTATCTTCGGCAAGAACATATACAAGAAGCGGTTGTCCAAGATAGCTTGGCAACTTTACTTAATGATTTTTTTACCAATTGAGGCAAACGCGTGGCAGATCACCTTACTGAAGAAGAACAAATTGAAGCACTAAAAGCATGGTGGGCAGAAAATGGCGTTAAGACTCTTGTGTCAATTGTGTTGATTGTGGGTGGGTATTTCGGATACCAATCTTGGGATCAAAACAAACAGCTTCAAGCAGAAATAGCCTCGGGCATTTGGCAAAACAGTATGGATATTGTTGCTAATCAAGCGCCAGGCGTAAATTTAAATCCCTCGCAACAAAAAGCTATTAATGATGATGCAGGTCAATTAAAAAAGGATCATGCTGGAACTGGCTATGCTCATTTTGCAGCAATGCTCAAGGCAAAAGTAGCCGTGGAAGGTAATGATTTAGATGCTGCTGCTGCTGAATTGCAATGGTCACTGGATAATAATCCAGAACCCGCCACAGAAATGATTGTTCGGCTTAGATTAGCTCGCGTGGAAGCCGCTCGAGGTAACGTTGACCTCGCATTAGAAATGGTCCAGGGAATAGATTCCGCTACCCATAAGTCGGCTTATGAAGAAGCTAAAGGAGACTTTTATCTGCAGTTAGATAACGCTGAGGCAGCTTATACTGCTTATGACGCAGCAATTGCATTTAATGAGTCCAATGATCCTATTGTTCGAAATATATTGGAGCTTAAAATAGGGCAGGTGCGCCCTGCGGTGGCGCCTGACAAAGAGATCGGAGATAGCCAATGAAAAAACTGAGTCTTTTGCTGTGCGTATTACTCGTTTCGGGCTGTAGCTGGTTCGGCGGTGACGACGACGATGCTGCAATTGAACCCGCAGAGCTGGTTGATTTTCAAGCGGAAGTATCCGTTGTTCGCCAATGGTCGGTTAACGTGGGATCTGGTGCTAAAAATTACTTGATTAGCTTGCGGCCAACGGCTAACGGCGACACGGTTTTTGCCGCAGACTATGAAGGTCAAATTACCGCGCTGGATGCTGGCACTGGTAACGTGCGTTGGCAGGCTCAGTTGGATGTTCCGGTCACTGGTGGAGTCGGTTACGGAGCTGGGTTGGTCATGGTAGGAACGGTCGAGGGTGAGGTCTTTACCTTAGATGCGAATGATGGTTCGGTTCTGTGGACTAGCCAGGTCAGTTCAGAGGTACTATCAAGCCCTAAATCGAATGGTGAAATTGTTGTAGTTCATAGTATCGATAATAAAATAGCTGTTCTGGATGCCAAGACGGGTGAAGAAATCTGGCAGCACGATGGCGATGCCCCGATTTTGAGTGTGCGTGGGACGAGCGAGTCTATAGTGACTAATAATATGGTTTTGTCTGGGTTTGATTCAGGTAAATTAATTGCTTTCAGTCCCGACAATGGGTCGGTTATTTGGGAGACACGATTGGCTTTGCCAACAGGTCGAACAGAGCTCGAACGCATGGTCGATATCGACGGTGAGCCTCTTTTGGTTGGAGATGTTATTTACTCTGTGACCTATCAAGGTCGTGTCGGAGCTGTAAGCCGTGGCACGGGAAGAAGCCTCTGGTCTCAGGACAGCTCCTCTCATCATGCCCCCGCCTACGGTGATGGTCAGATTTATGTGACTGGAGCCGAGGATTCGGTACAGGCTTTTCAAGCAGGTAATGGGCAGTCGGTTTGGTCCAATGATCAATTGTTTTTACGTCGTTTAACTGGGCCTGTTAAATTGTCTGGCACCATCGCTACGGCAGATGCTGAGGGCTATTTGCATCTACTAGACCCATCGGACGGACGATTCGTTGGTCGAGAAAAAATAGATGGCAGCGGTGTTAGTACACCGATGTTGAGCGTGGGTGAATCCCTTATTATTCAATCTAACAATGGCAAGATTAGCGCTTATAAAATTCAGTAGCGAAAACTATCCTTAATTAACGTAGAATGCCGCAGTTGAAACCTGCGGCATTTTTTATTCCATGATTCCTGTTATAGCCCTAGTGGGCCGGCCTAATGTAGGCAAATCTACTCTATTCAATCGACTCACCCGAAGTCGAGACGCGCTTGTGGCCAACTATTCTGGTTTAACCCGTGATCGTAAATATGGCGATGGAGAGATGTTTGATCGTCGCTTTATGGTTATTGATACCGGTGGGATCAGCGGAGAAGAAGAAGGCATTGACGCTGAGATGGCAGATCAGTCCCTCTTGGCAATGGATGAGGCTGACATTGTTTTGTTCATAGTCGACTGTCGTTCCGGAGTTACCTCCGCTGACTATATGATCGCTGACAAGTTACGACGTAAAAACCGCTTGGTTTACTTGGTTGCCAATAAAATAGACGGACTCGATCCTGCGGTTGCCTTGGCTGACTTTTATGAGATGGGTTTTGCTGGAATGTTCCCAACGACGGCAACTCATGGGCGTGGAGTAAGGTCAATGATGGAAGAGGTTTTAGAGCCTTATCCAGAGTATGTTGAGCCCCATCCTGATGGTTCAAATAGCATTAAGATAGGTGTTGTTGGTCGGCCAAATGTAGGCAAGTCAACGTTGGTCAATCGCCTCTTGGGTGAAGACCGAGTGGTTGTGTTCGATGAGCCAGGAACGACGCGAGACAGCATCTATATCGATTATGAACGCCACGGCCAAAAGTACACGCTTATAGATACAGCGGGAATTCGTAAGCGAAAAAATGTAAAGCTGGCGATTGAGAAATTTTCTATTGTGAAGACGTTGCAGGCTATTGATGATGCTAACGTTGTGGTATTGATGGTGGATGCTCACGAAGGCTTGGTTGACCAAGACTTACACTTAATGGGCTCTGTTATTGATGCTGGGCGCGGGTTAGTTCTTGGCATCAACAAGTGGGACGGACTTGACCCAGACAAACGTGAGCATATTAAAGTTGAGATTAAACGTCGGTTGCAATTTGCAGATTTTGCTGACGTACACTTTATTTCTGCTTTGCACGGCACTGGCGTCGGTAATCTCTACGACTCCATTGGTGCAGCCTATGCTGCAGCCACAGATACGTTAAGTGCATCTCGTCTCACTAAAGTGCTCGAAGGTGCAGTGGAAGAGCATCAGCCGCCGATGGTCCATGGTCGTCGGGTTAAATTGCGGTTTGCTCATGCAGGAGGCCGTAATCCACCGGTGATTATCATCCACGGCAACCAAACTGATTCGGTTCCTGCGCAATATACTCGATACTTAGAGAAGATTTTCCGTCGAGAGCTAGGCTTGCATGGCACTCCAGTGAGAGTCGAATATCGTACTGGCGACAACCCTTATAAGAATAAGGCGGTAGTGCCAGGTGATCGTAAAGCGATGAAGCGTAAAAAGGTTGTTAAATACAGCAAAAGAAACGACTAACTGTACGCTTTATTATTTTATATGATCAAGTGGTAACTCAGTCCGGTGAACAATTTTGCGCAACACAAAGCTTGTCTTAATGCTTCTAATCCCATCAATGCGATTCAGTTTTTTAAGCAAAAAACGTTGGTAATAATCCATATCTGGCATGACCACTTTAAGCAGGTAATCCGCGTCACTTCCCGTGATTAATGAGCATTCCAACACCTCAGGCCATGTGCGCACATTTCGGTCAAAATTCTCCAATCGCTCAGATTCCTGATTTTCCAAGCAAACCATCACATAGATGCTGATCGGCAGGCCAATCTTGTCTTGATCCAGTAATGTTATCTGTCGATTGATAATGCCTGTCTCTTGGAGAATTTTGATTCGACGGGCACAGGGAGAGGGGGATAGTCCTATTCGTTCAGAGAGTTCTAGATTACTAATACTCCCGTCGGCTTGAATTTCCTCAAGAATTCGTCGGTCAATACGATCAAGTTTTGGTATTGGCATTATTAACCTTTAATTCAATATAATATAGTGAATATAGCCATTATTATGCTAAATATCAATTTTAAAAAAGAGAAATAGCTCAATTACTAGGTTTAATATGCATTATATTCAAGTCATTTAGAGAGTCGATCAATATGTCCGAAAATAACAAGTTAGCCTTCGCTACTCGAGCTGTCCACAGTGGTTATGACTCAGCTGACTCCCATGGCGCTCTTAACCCTCCCATCTATATGACATCTACCTTTTGCTTCGATTCCGTGGAGCAGGGTGCCGAGCGATTTTCTGGCGAAAGTCCAGGTCATTTTTATGGTCGTATATCGAACCCAACCCAAGACATCCTTGAAAAACGTTTAGCGGATTTAGAAGAGGGTGAAGCTGGCCTAGCAACGGCATCAGGTATGGGAGCAATTAGTTCAACGTTCTGGACAATCGTCTCGCCTGGCGATCACGTGTTAGTCGATAAAACCATCTATGGATGTACCTTCTCCTTTATGGAGCATGGTCTTAAGAAATTTGGAATAGAAGTTACCTATGCTGATTTTACCAACCATAGTGAGCTTGCCGCCGCGTTAAGATCCAATACCAAGGTCGTGTACTTTGAGAGTCCGGTTAACCCGTCCATGCGGGTGCTTGATATTGCGGCGATTAGTGTTTTAGCGAAATCTCACAACACAGATATTCAGGTGATTATCGACAATACCTATTGCACTCCTGCGTTGCAACGACCACTAACTATGGGTGCAGATATCGTAGTGCATTCAGCAACTAAATATCTTGGCGGCCACGGTGATTTAATTGCTGGGGCAGTAGTGGGGCGTGGAGAAGTTATCCAGCAGATTAGGTTATTTGGGTTGAAGGATATGACCGGTGCGGTTATTTCACCGATCAATGCCTTCTTGATTTTACGTGGCATTAAAACGCTGCAGTTGCGCATGGAGAGGCACTGTCAAAATGCGCACGTTATCGCCCAGCTACTAGATCAACACCCAGCGGTGGCAAAAGTGTTTTATCCGGGTCTAAAAACAGATGTAGGTCACGACTTAGCCACTCGGCAGATGGATGGTTTTGGGGGCATGGTTGCCTTTGAACTCAAAGAGGGATTTGAGGGCGCCATTAAAATGCTGAATCGTTTAAAATTAATCAAGCGGGCGGTTAGTCTCGGAGATACTGAAACGCTCATTCAGCATCCCGCCAGTATGACTCACTCTACCTATACGCCAGAACAGCAAGCTAAGCACGGCATTAGTCGCAGTTTAGTGCGAATTTCAGCGGGGTTAGAGTCTGTAGCAGACATTGTTGCCGACTTGGAGCAAGCCCTGTTAGAAGGCTAGTCCTTAGCCTCATCGGACTATAGGTTGGTTTTGGCCGTCTTGGTAACCGCAAACGATATCTCGCCATCAGTGACCTGGCCTTTTAGATTGTCCCCGCGCTTAACATCATCAATGGTTTTGATGACCGTCCCTTGACTGTCGCGGATAACAGAATACCCACGCCCTAAGGTTTTTAGAGGACTGACAGTATCCAGCAAATGCATCGTTTGCTCGGTCTTTGTTCTCTTATCATGAACCTGCTGACCGACTGTTTTGGCCAGTTGCTTAACAGTGTTAATAAGAACAAGCTTTTGGCGGTTGATGGCTTGGCCTGGATGCTGGCGTAGCAAGTTGTCGCGCAAAGACTGAGAACGGTATCGTTGTTCTTGAAGCTTATTTTTCATTGCTCGGCCCAAGCGAATATCTAAGTGGTCAAGATGCTGTGTTTGCTCTTGCAACTTACGGCCTGGGTGTTGAAGCCTTTTTTGTAGGTGTGCTATTTGCTGCCCAAAACCACTTATTTTTCGAACCTCAGCCTCAACCAGTAGTGCCTTTAATGCCAAGAACTGATTGAGTATCTCATTACCGTCAGGACTAATGACTTCTGCCGCGGCAGATGGCGTAGGCGCGCGAAGATCGGCGACTAAATCGGCAATTGTAAAATCAATCTCGTGTCCTACGGCACTGATAATCGGTATATGGCTGTTAAAAATCGCGCGTGCCACTTTATCTTCATTGAATGGCCATAAATCTTCGAGGGACCCGCCGCCACGACCGACAATTAAGGCATCACAGTGTCCGTGCCGGTTGGCATTCTCAATAGCCTCTATAATTTGCCCCGCCGCCTGCGCACCCTGAACAGAGGTAGGAAAAATACTGACTTTAATAGCGGGGAAACGGCGCTGCAATACCGACAGTATGTCTTCTATGGCGGCCCCAGTCGCTGATGTAATAACACCTACTTGAGTGACGGATGAGGGCATTGTCTTTTTGTGCCGTTGGTCAAACAAGCCCTCACTATCAAGTTCAGCTTTAAGCTGATCAAAGCGTCTTTGCAGTGCGCCAAAACCAGCTTCTTCCATGTGCTCTATGATTAGCTGGTACTCACCTCGCCCCTCATAAAGCCCTGCGCGACAGCGCACAAGTACCTGAGTGCCGTTAGCAGGCTTAAAACTAACACGCTGATTAGTGTTGCGAAACATAGCGCAGCGCACTTGAGCTTGCTCATCTTTAAGAGTGAGATACCAGTGACCGGACCCCGGCTTGGCGAAATTTGAAATTTCTCCCTCTACCCACAACAGGGGTAAATTCATCTCGAGTAGTTGCCTCACCGAACGATTTAGTTCGCTAACCGAAAAAATTTGGCGCTGATTGGTGTCTGTTGTCATTGCGCTATTGTAGAGAAAGACGGGTCTAATGGTAACTAATTTGCGTTTTTCTAAGTATTAATAAATATGGCCAAAATAAGCAAAAAAAACACTAAAATCAGCTATTTAAGTGGTATAGCTGGTAAATTCAGGGCGCTAAATAATTGTTTACCTAATGGCACTGGTTAGCTTATACTGCGGCGCTTACTTTTTAAAACCCTAATGTGTAGTCTCTCTTTTGAGCATACCGAGGTAGGCGTTCTTTATGTTACGGATCTCTCACGAAGCACTGACCTTTGATGACGTACTACTCGTACCTGGGTACTCTGACGTCACCGCAAAAGATGTGACAACACATACGCAGTTGACTCGCGGTATTACCATGAATATCCCGCTGGTGTCAGCGGCTATGGACACCGTTACCGAATCTCGTCTGGCCATCGCCATCGCTCAAGAAGGTGGCGTGGGTATTGTGCACAAAAGCATGTCGATCGAGCAACAAGCCAAAGAAGTGTGGGCCGTTAAAAAATATGAAAGTGGTGTGGTTAAAAACCCTTTTACTATTGAATCCTCGGCGACCCTTGCAGAATTACACGCCCTGACCGTTGCCAATAATATCTCTGGTGTGCCTATTCTCGAGAAAGGCAACCTCGTGGGTATTGTTACCCGGCGTGATGTACGTTTTGCCACAGACATGAATGCCTTAGTTACCTCTGTGATGACGCCTAAAGAGCGCTTGGTCACCGTAAAAGAGGGTGCGGGAGCCGACGAAGTGCGAGGTCTACTGCATAAACACCGAATTGAAAAAGTCTTAGTCATTAATGACGCCTTTGAATTAAAAGGTCTTATTACGGTGACTGATATTGATAAAGCTGAACAATACCCTCATGCCTGTAAAGATGACCAGGGTCGACTGATCGTCGGCGCTTCGGTCAGTGTGGGTGAGGGCACAGACGAGCGAATAGAAGCCTTGGTTCATGCCAATGTTGATGTTCTGGTGGTTGATACGGCTCATGGCCACTCGTTAAATGTATTGAATCGAGTGAAGTGGATTAAAAAGAACTTTCCAGATGTACAGATAATTGGCGGCAATGTTGCCACAGGTGCTGGGGCTTTAGCTCTGGTTGATGCTGGAGCAGATGGCGTTAAAGTCGGCATAGGCCCCGGTTCTATCTGTACGACGCGTATTATCACTGGTATTGGCGTGCCTCAGGTGACAGCGGTTGCAGACGTTGCCGCGGCGTTAAAGGGTACAGGAGTACCAGTGATCGCTGATGGTGGCATTCGTTATTCAGGTGATATGGCAAAAGCGATTGTGGCAGGAGCTAGCTCCGTGATGATGGGCTCCATGCTAGCGGGTACTGAAGAGTCTCCGGGCGATATTGAAATGTTCCAGGGTCGTTCTTACAAATCATATCGTGGTATGGGCTCTTTAGGTGCTATGGCGCAGAATCAAGGATCTAGTGATCGATATTTCCAAGAGGCCAGCGCTGTTGAAAAACTCGTTCCAGAAGGGATTGAAGGCCGAGTACCCTATAAAGGCGCAGCTTCGAGTATCATCCATCAAATGATGGGTGGTTTACGCTCTGCCATGGGCTACACCGGTTGTACAACGATAGATCAAATGCGTACCAAACCAGAGTTTGTTCGTGCGACCTCTGCCGGTATCGGCGAGAGCCATGTGCATGACGTACAAATTACCAAAGAAGCACCTAACTACCCAGCGGGCGGTCTGTAATCGACCTAGGGTTAGTGTGTTACTACATAGTGTTTAATAAAGGGCTGGGCTGCGTAGCCTAGCCCTTTTACTTTAAGGTCAACTAATGACAGATTTACATTCGCAAAAGATACTTATTCTCGATTTTGGTTCTCAGTACTCCCAGTTAATTGCGCGGCGTGTGCGCGAGATAGGCGTGTTCTCTGAAATCAGAGCCTGGGACATTACTGAAGAAGAAATCCGCGAATTTAATCCCCTAGGTATTATTCTTTCAGGTGGTCCAGAGTCGGTAACCGGCGGTGCAACAGCACCTCGAGCGCCAGACTGTGTGTTCACCATGGGACTGCCAGTACTGGGCATCTGCTATGGTATGCAAACCATGGCCAGCCAGCTAGGCGGAAAGGTTGATACCTCGGATGTCCGGGAATTCGGCTATGCTCAAGTGAAAGTTGAGGGCCACTCAGCACTGATTGGCGATGTCAAAGACGATACAGGTGCTGATGGTGAATCCTTGTTAGATGTGTGGATGAGCCATGGTGACAAAGTTGTGGCAATGCCCGAAGATTTCAGTCTAATGGCCTCTACCCCATCGTGCCCAATCGCTGGCATGGCCAACGAAGAAAAACAATTTTATGGCATTCAGTTCCATCCTGAAGTGACTCATACACTGCAGGGAGAGAAAATCTTTCAGCACTTTGCCCTCGAGATTTGTGGTTGTAACTCGCTTTGGACTGCTGCGGCCATTATTGAAGATCAGATTAACCGAGTGAAGGAGCAGGTGGGCGATAGTCACGTGTTGCTAGGCCTATCCGGTGGTGTCGACTCATCTGTTGTTGCGGCTCTGCTGCACAAAGCCATTGGCGACCAGCTAACCTGTGTCTTTGTTGATAACGGCCTGTTACGTAAAAACGAGGGTGACGCCGTGATGGAAATGTTCGCCAAGAATATGGGTGTTAAGGTAATTCGCGCCAATGCCCAAGACAAGTTTTTAAATGGTTTAGTGGGTGTCAGCGACCCAGAAGCTAAACGCAAAGTGATTGGTAACACCTTCATTGAGATTTTTGATGAAGAGTCACAAAAAATTCCCAATGTTAAGTTTCTCGCTCAAGGCACCATCTACCCCGATGTGATTGAGTCAGCCGCATCCAAAACGGGTAAGGCGCACGTTATTAAATCTCACCATAATGTGGGTGGCCTGCCAGATGGTATGGCCCTTGATCTAGTTGAGCCACTACGCGAACTGTTTAAAGACGAAGTCCGCAAGATTGGCGTTGAGCTTGGATTGCCCTACGATATGGTCTATCGTCATCCATTCCCTGGCCCCGGTCTTGGCGTACGAATTCTCGGTGAAGTTAAAAAGGAATATGCCGATATCCTTAGAGAAGCCGATGCTATCTTTATTGAAGAACTGCATAACTCCGCTTGGTATCAAAAAACCAGTCAAGCCTTTGCTGTATTCCTACCGATCAAATCTGTTGGCGTAGTGGGCGATGCACGTCGCTATGAGTGGGTCATTGCATTGCGCGCAGTTGAGACTATCGACTTTATGACGGCTCGCTGGGCCCATCTTCCTTACGAGTTATTGGAGAAAGTCTCTAACCGCATTATCAATGAGATAACAGAAGTGTCGCGTGTGACCTATGATGTTTCTAGTAAACCACCGGCAACTATTGAGTGGGAATGAAAGGGTTGGCTGAAGCCCTTATATTTGCTGACTTTTCTAGTTACAAACTTGTTACGCAATTCACGTAGTCATGCGGAGTTTGGGGGAATTGTTACAAGAAAAGTTACAAAGTTTCCCAACGATTGAATTGCAATGGTAGAAAACAAAACAAAGCAGCTTAGGGTGAGACATATAACGTCCGAAAACAAAATGAGCTCTCCCAATCTCCTTTGGACAGAGCCGAATATGGGTGGTTTTAGGCAGCGAGCTGCGATAACACTGTTTAGGAGCGGGAATGAGAATTAACGTTGTAGGAACTTCAGGCAGTGGTAAATCTACGTTTGCCAAAAGTATTGCGCAAGAATATCGCTTTCCTCACGTTCAGTTAGATGAATTGCATTGGAAACCTAATTGGGAAGAATCTTCCGATGAAGAGTTCTTTCCTAAAGTAGAGAAAGCTCTGTTGTCTGATAGATGGATTTTGGACGGCAACTATAAAAGAACTATCCCTATTAAATGGAAACGTGTGCAGATGGTGGTTTATTTGGACTTACCCTTTCATATTGTTCTTTACAGAATTGTTAAGAGAAGCTTTTTGAGAGGTATTACAAAGGAAGAGCTATGGCATGGTAATAGGGAGACAGTATGGAAACATTTTTTTACTAGCGACTCGATGATTCTGTGGACACTGAGAACTTTCCATAAAAACCGAAAAAAGTACACCGAACTTTTTGCGAGAGAGGAATACTCGCATATCAAGTTTGTTAGGTTACGCAACAAGAGAGAAGTAGAAAGTTTTATTACTACTGAACTCCGCAGCATGTTGTAGGGAATTGGTAAAATATCGATATGGCAAAAAGGAAAGGACGAGTAGTTACAGACTTTGTAACAGCTATCCCACTAAGTGCTTGGAAAATGGACTGTGAAGGTGAGAAGGCTTCGAAGCAGAAAAGAAAAGTGAGTTACAAAACAGTTACAAACTATTTTTGCTCGCTCTGTAACCCTTATAAACAAGGGGCTTGTGACAGCACTGTTTATGAGTGGGAATAGAGTAGAGAATTAAAAGGAGAAAAGAATGGATGGACTTGCAGCAGCAGCATTTTGTTTCGGTCTAGTAGGAGTGGTTGCACTTGTAAGACTAGAAAAACTTATAAAAACCCTGAAAGAAAAGGGAGTTCTAGAACAGGATTACAAAGAAGAGTAAGTTACAAAAGTAAATAAAAAAGGAAAAAAATTAAAATGGCACGAACAGCTATTCCTGAACAGAGCACCTTGT
>LWDU01043652.1_pt1 | contig 37166 bp, 37 predicted proteins | sample 727161 | NCBI WGS metagenome assembly LWDU01 (sample SAMN04566230, study PRJNA314399) | hydrothermal vent metagenome | isolation source: deep sea hydrothermal plume seawater | place: Mexico: Gulf of California, Guaymas Basin | collected 2004-07-11 | reverse complement strand
AGTGCTACTGCTTTGTGAAGTCAATGTTTGTGGCTCTTGTGTTTGTTTATTAAACAAATGTCCTAATACCGCAAATAAAAGGACTACTACTAATATAACTCCTATTGTAATTGAGATATTCCAAGTTGAAAAAATCGTAGAAGAAATTGAAATCGAATCAGCAATAGGCTGTTGCCAATCAGCCCCTTTAGGGTATAACGAAAGTAAATGACCTGATTCAGCAACTTTTAAAGGTGCGCTACCGCTTAGACCACTATGCCAAACTAAAAGACCCATATAACCAGCTGCACCTAATAGTCCTGGACGAATACCATAACCGTGCTTTTCTGATTTATCAATTACTGATTTCGCTAAAAGAGCACCAGCTACTAATCCTAATCCCCAATTAAGCCACCCTAGCATTAACGCAAAAAAGGCAACANAACAGCTAAAATGACAACTTTATCAAGGAAATATTTAACCGGAGCAGATAAAGCCAAAACATGGCCAAGTACCAGCATAAACATAGCTTGAAATCCAAACCTCAATAGAGACGGATTCCACAAACCATCTGACCAAGCTCTTAAAACCTTTTCGGCATCTGTAATAAACAAGGCACTAAAACCAGCAACAGCAGTTAATAATAAAGCAATTGCAAATGGAGATGGAAGAAATTTTTGAAAACCACTAGAATAAGCTAGAAGCCATCGAGACCCTTTAGCTTTAATACTCTCTTTCACTAAATCTTATCCGTTATTAAAACGGGAGATCGTCATCAGAGTCAGAAGAAGAACTCAATTCAACAGCAGCTACCTCAGGTAAAGGAGCAGAACTCACTTTTGGAGCTGGAACTGGAGCTGGACTAGCTTGAGAAGACTGATCTGCCTGAGCGCCAACCTGAGCAGCTTGACTCGAAGCACCTCTTTCGATTCTCCAAGCATTTAAATCAACATAGTAATTGCCGTTATACTCACGACCTTTTACATCAAACTTTACTGTAACCTCATCGTCAACTGAAAGTCCGTTTAATTGTTCAACACGCTCTTTAAGAGCACCAAATTTAATATCCTGTGGATATTGATCGTTAGTAGTAATAACGAAGTCGCGCTTAAAAAAGCCGCTGGGAAAATCCTGCCTATCGAACAGAACTTTAATTTTTCCTTTAATCTCAAATGACATGCTATAAAGGTAATTTAAGGAAATGTAAAAACAATACTATCCGAGGTTAAAAGTTAGAAGTGTTTTCCACGCTTCATCAACATTTCCATTGTCAAGAAGTTTTAACGCGTGTTTATGCAGCTCCAACTCTAAAACAACTCCATTATCAGCATAATCTAAAAATATCTCAGATAATTCAATTAGCTTATAATCATTCACCTCTGTTTCGTCTGGTAAACTCTCAACATTACCAAGCATAGCAAGATGTTTCCCTGTAAGAATACTACTAGTACAGATGTCTTTAGGGATGGCATCCACCCCTATCCCTAAATTTGCTATCGGTTTAGGTATTTCAAAGAGCGCCTCCTTTGACGCCCTAGTGTAATAAGAGCCGCCACATCTAGCCACAAGGTCAAGTAAAACAGCATCTGGTAACCCGTCTGAGCCCAACACATTATTTCGAAAATGCATTCTCTTAATTTCACAGAAGACCAAGTTACCCGCCCCTGGGTTGGGACCGAAAGACTCAACCTTCAACACTTTACACTCCATAGAAACAGGTGATTCAAGAACTCTTGGAGGAGCAATTGTCACAGATGGCACTTCCGTCAATCCAGCTTTCTCAAACTCATTAACACCTTGAGGATAATCCGTGGAAGCAAGTGAACAAGCATGAACTAAATCGTAGTCAACCATATTAATCACAACTTCGGGAACTTCAAGGACATTATCTAATGTATGCTTGGTAGTATTGTCTTTCCCTCTTCGAGCTGGAGAAAAAATTAAAATGGGAGGGTTAGCTGAAAAAACATTAAAATAACTAAAGGGAGCAAGGTTTACTCTACCTTCTTTATCAATCGTACTTGCAAATGCAATCGGTCTGGGAGCAACACCTCCTAATAATAATGCGTGAAGTTTCTGAGGATTAAGATTGTCCGGATTAAACTCTTTGTGTGTTGATGCCAAATCAGACATTATTTTGTCTTGTGATTTTCCACAATTGAAGTTGAATCTTCAACTTTAGATTTGAGTGCAGACTTAAAAGACACAATTCGGTCTAGGAGAACAGAATCAGAAGTGGCAATTATTTGGGCAGCTAAAATACCAGCATTACGAGCTCCATCAAGTGCAACAGTAGCAACTGGGACACCTGATGGCATCTGCAAAATACTCAAAACAGAATCCCATCCATCGATGGAATTGCTACTTTTAATTGGCACTCCAATTACGGGCAAAGGTGTATAAGAGGCTGTCATCCCGGGAAGATGTGCCGCACCACCAGCTCCGGCAATAATCACCTTAAAACCGTCTTTAACTGCACGTTTTGCAAATTCAGACAATCTATCCGGAGTTCTATGAGCACTAACAACAGTAGCTTTATATTCAACTCCAAGTTCTTTGAGAACCTTCATGGCTTCTTCCATTACAGGAAGGTCAGAAGTGCTCCCCATTATTATAGCTACTTTACACATAATTATTATTGATCTGAATTAATTTTATCAATTTTATCACGAATTTTAGAAGCCGATTCGTAATCCTCATTATTAATGGCATCCTTAAGCTTTTTCTTTAGTTCTATAATATTCTTCCTCTTAATATCTTCATCGAATTTACCCTCCGACTCTACATCGTCATCTTTGTTGCTACTTTTATCCTCATCCAATTCTGAAGTTTTCAAATTTGGATTCAATGCTTTATCACCCTCAACATCTTGTTCGTCAACATTTTGCCCCTCCTTATCTGACTCGGTTTCTTCTCTATTAATCTCAGCCTCCTCCTCTGGAGTAATCCCTGTAGTTTCTATAACAGTTTCATAACATCTAATTGGAGCTCTAAACCTCACTGCAATAGCAACTGCATCTGATGACCTCGAATCCACTTCAACTACCTTCTCTCCGTCAGTAACAATAATTTTAGCAAAAAAGACGCCTTCTTTATAATCAAATATCACAACCTCAGTGACAGTCATACCAAAAGATGACAAAGTAGACTTAAAAAGATCATGAGTCAGTGGGCGACTAGGCTTCATGTTCTCAAGTTCTATAGCTATGTATTGAGCTTCAAAACCACCAATTAATATGGGAATTTTCCTATTACCTCCTTTTTCCATTAACACCATAACATAGGCCCCTGAATTACCTCCATTTAAAGAGATGTCAAATATTTCAAGGTCTATTTTCTTCATGTATTAACGCTAATTTAATTAAAGCTCTTTAATTGCTTCTGTTAATTTAGGAAGAACTTCAAAGACATCACCAACAATTCCATAATCAGCTGCCTTAAAGAATGGTGCCTCAGGGTCAGTATTGATAACGACGATTACTTTACTTTGATTGACCCCCGCAAGATGCTGAATCGCACCTGATATTCCACAGGCAATGTATAAGTCGGGACGTATGGTTAAACCTGTTTGGCCTACATGCTCGTGATGAGGACGCCACCCCATATCTCCTACGGGACGACTACAAGCTGTCGTGGCACCTAATGCACGTGCTAGATCCTCAACAATACCCCAATTCTCGGGTCCCTTAAGGCCACGACCAGCAGAAACCACTCTTTCTGCCTCTGGTAGAGGAACAGAACCATCATTACTTGTTGGGGTAAATCCATTTAAAACGACACGCTGAGCACCTATATCAGCAGAAAATGTTTCTACAGAAGCCTCTCCTGTATCAGATTTAATACCGTACGAATTAGGTGTAATAGAAATGACACATACATCAGACATTACGTTAACTGCAGCTGTTGCTTTTCCACTAAATACATTTCTTGTAAAGGTCTTACCCTCAGGAAGACATGTAACGCCCGATACGTAACCAACATTCATGGCTATTGCAACACGGGGCGCTATAGAATTGCCATCGTTGTTACCCGAGAATACAATAGTTGATGCGTCAACACTTTGAGCCGCTGCTTGAGTAAGTTTAGAAAGTTGTGAGTTATCTGTTACGCCTTCTGAGAAGTGTAGCACTTTAGAAACCCCTACAGAACCAAGACCACCATCACCTGATAACGTTCCTGGAACAAGTGCTGTTACGTCACCTACATTCATGTTTTTTGCAAACGATGCAACTTCAAGTCCGGCCTTAGTAGCCTTACCCTCTTGTGTTTGGATATATACTAAAACTGACATCTAAATAATTTTTGCTTCTTCACGTAAAAGACGAACTAACTCTGCTGCGTTATCAGCATCTACCATAACGCAATCACCTTTTGCAGGTGGTAGTGTAAATTTACTTACCTCTGTAGTAGCGGTTACTCCTGAAGCTTCAACAACTGTAAGAGGTTTAGTTCTTGCAGACATAATTCCTCTCATATTAGGGATTCTTTGCTCAGCCATGCCCTTTGTAGCACTTAATACAAACGAACCTTTTACAGACACATTGTTTGTACCTCCTGTAGATTCACAATTAAGAGTTGATAAATCACCATCTACATCAATTGAAGTGGCAAGTGCAACATATGGAAGATCCATACACTCCGCAATCATAGCAGGTACAGCAGATGAGTTGTGATTAATGGTTTCTTTACCTGCAAATATGATATCATAAGATTTATCATTTGCGTAATTAGAAATCAATCTAGCTACCTGAGAAGAATCTGTAGGATTAGCATCTATTCTCACTGCATCACTAGCACCTATCGCTAAAGCCTTGCGAATAATAGGATCACATGTTGCGTCACCTACTGTAATTGTAGTGACTGAACCTCCTTGAGCTTCAACCAATTCGATAGCACGTACAAGAGCATACCACTCATCATAAGGATTGACAATAAATTGGACGCCGCTTTCATCGAAGCGTTTATCCCCGTCTGTAAAGGCGATACGACTAGTGGTATCTGGAGCTTTACTGATACAAACAAGCAATTTCATACTTAATAATTGAAAATCTGAGACACATTTCTCAGAATTGCAAAGGTATGAATAGAGAGGTGGCTTAATACAGTCATAATTGGCTTAACTTCGCCGACCGAATTATGCGTCAATACCATGCGTGAAATCACATATAGAGAAGCCGTAGCTGAAGCTATGAGCGAAGAAATGCGCCGAGACGAGCGTGTTTTCCTCATAGGAGAGGAGGTTGCCGAGTACAACGGTGCCTACAAAGCTTCTAAGGGCATGTTGGATGAATTTGGTGCTCGAAGAGTAATTGACACACCCATTGCCGAGCTCGGTTTCACTAGCATTGCAGTAGGTGCAGCTATGAATGGCTTAAGACCTATCGTTGAATATATGACCTGGAATTTTGCTGTATTAGCCTCAGACCAAATAATAAATCACGCCGCCAAGATGCTACAAATGAGCGGTGGTCAATTCTCAACTCCCATCGTATTTCGAGGCCCTAACGGCACGGCTGGTCAATTAGGGGCAACCCACAGCCAAAGTTATGAGGCGATGTATTCTGCTATTCCTGGTCTTAAAGTTGTGACACCATTCACACCTTACGAAGCTAAAGGACTCCTTAAATCAGCCATTCGTGACAATGATCCTGTCCTAATTATGGAGTCGGAAAAAATGTATGGGGACAAGGGCATGATTCCCGAAGGTGAGTTTTTAGTACCTATAGGTAAAGCGAACGTTAGGCAAAAGGGCTCTGATGTCACTATTGTTTCTTTCGGTAAAATCCTCAAAGTAGTTCACGCTGCAGCTGATGAACTGGCAAAGGAAGGAGTCGAAGTTGAAATCATCGACCTCGTAACTATACGTCCTCTTGACCTCGATACTATTATCGAATCTGTAAAGAAAACAAATCGACTTGTTATTGTAGAGGAGAGCTTCCCAGTAAGCTCTGTTTCATCTGAAGTTGCATATCGCGTTCAGCGGAATGCCTTTGACCACCTTGACGCTCCTATTATTCGGTTATGCCAATCCGACACTCCTTTTGCATTTGCAACAACTCTAATTGACGAAGCTCTTCCACAAATAAAAGAAATTATGGAAGCTGTTAAAAACGTCATATACGTTAATAAATAAGTAAATAAATCGCCGAACTATTAATATTCGGCAATGAACTAAAATTATACATCATGCAGTTTTTATTTGACAACATACTTTATCTAGTCCCTGTAATTGCCATTCTTGGCTTAGTCGTTATGGCTATTAAAGGTTCTTGGGTACGCAAACAACCCAAGGGAAACGCCAGAATGACGGAAATTGCCACATACATTCATGAAGGTGCTCTTGCATTCCTAAATGCTGAATACCGCCTACTTGCAATTTTTGTCGTAATCGCTGGTGCTGCACTAGCTTTTGTTTCAACTATAGTGCCTGATACGCACTGGTTTATTGTTGTTGCATTTGTAATCGGAGCCATCTTCTCAGCTGTTGCTGGTAACATCGGTATGCGCATCGCAACTGAAGCTAACGTAAGAACAGCTGAGGCTGCAAAAACAAGCTTATCGAAAGCTTTAAAAGTATCATTTACTGGAGGCACAGTAATGGGGCTTGGAGTTGCAGGATTAGCTGTTTTCGGACTCAGTGTTATCTTCATTATCCTTATCGAGACACACATTCTCGGCATGGGTGATATCGATGTAACTAACGTAGACCAAATGATCATCGTTCTTGAGGCTCTTGCGGGTTTCTCTCTTGGAGCTGAATCAATCGCTTTGTTTGCTCGTGTAGGTGGAGGCATATACACAAAGGCTGCTGACGTAGGTGCTGATCTTGTTGGAAAAGTTGAGGCTGGAATTCCTGAAGATGACCCTCGTAATCCTGCTACTATAGCTGATAACGTAGGTGATAACGTAGGTGATGTTGCCGGTATGGGTGCCGATCTTTTCGGTTCATATGTAGCTACTGTACTTGCTGCTATGGTTCTAGGAGTATACGTTGTACGTGACATGGGAGCTGAATACAATGACGAGTTCGGTGGCCTAGCCACACTACTTCTACCTCTTGTAATCTCTGCTATTGGAATTATATTCTCGATAATCGCAACTAAGTTCATTAAGGTTAGTGACAACGGTAAAGAAGCCGAAGTTCAGTCTGCACTTAACAAAGGAAACTGGGGATCTATAATCATGACAGCTGTTGCTTGTTACTTCCTTATTGATTGGATGCTACCTGATATGTTATCTATGAATTTCTTTAAGGGAGGTGAAAATGGTGAAGACATAATTAGGACTTTCGCTTCTATAAACGTTTTCTACGCTGTTCTTGTAGGACTTGGTGTAGGAGGTGGAATTAGCTGGATGACTGAGTACTATACTGGATTAGGGAAAAAGCCTGTTATGGACATCGTTCGCAATTCTAATACTGGAGCTGGAACCAACATCATCGCTGGATTATCTACTGGAATGATTTCAACCTTCGGTCCTATTCTTCTGTTTGCTGTTGCTATTTACCTGTCGTACAACTTTGCTGGATTTTACGGAGTTGCAATCGCTGCTTGCGCAATGATGGCTACAACAGCTATGCAATTAGCTATCGATGCATTTGGACCTATCGCAGATAATGCTGGAGGTATTGCTGAGATGTGTAACCTTCCTGAAGAAGTACGTGAACGTACAGACATACTTGATTCTGTAGGAAATACTACTGCCGCAATCGGAAAGGGTTTCGCTATTGCATCTGCTGCTTTGACTGCTCTTGCTCTTTTTGCTGCCTACGTTACAATGACTGGAATTGACGGAATTAACATTTTCAAGGCTGACGTTCTAGCTACACTATTTGTTGGAGCTATGATTCCTGTAGTGTTCTCTGCTCTTGCAATGAAATCGGTAGGAAAGGCTGCTATGGAAATGGTGAAAGAGGTTAGACGTCAGTTTAAGGAGATTCCTGGAATTATGGAAGGAACAGGTAAACCTGAATACAGCAAATGTGTTGACATCAGTACTAAGGCTGCTCTTAGAGAAATGATGCTCCCGGGTGCTATCACAATCGTTTCTCCACTAATAATTGGATTTACTATGGGTCCTGAGCCTCTCGGCTCTTATATGGCGGGTGTAACAGTGAGTGGTGTTCTTTGGGCTATCTTCCAGAACAACGCAGGTGGTGCTTGGGACAATGCTAAGAAAAGTTTCGAAGCAGGTGTTGAAATTGATGGGGAGATGACTTACAAAGGATCTGAAGCTCACAAAGCTGCCGTAACTGGTGACACAGTAGGTGATCCATTTAAAGACACGTCTGGTCCATCTATGAACATCCTCATTAAGTTAACTTGCTTAATAGGTCTAGTGATCGCACCTCTTTTAGCGGTGGGTGAAGGACATGGACATGCTCACAACAACTCTAATGATGTAACTTCCAAATCAAACGTAGAAATCGCAATGACGACTACAGAAGCTTTTGAATTAAATAATAAATAATGAAATTTTATAACCTATTAATTGCTGGACTAGTATTGGTAGTTTCTTCTTGTTCTAATGAAGGAAAAACTTCTAACGAAGACACAAATACAGAGCCAACTAAGACTGAATTACAATCTACAATTGTTGGTGATTTGGGCATACCCGATGGCAAATACACTCTAACAAAGGAAAAACACACCATTTCATGGGAAGCAACAAAGATTACCGGATCAAAACACTCTGGCGTCATTAAGGCTGTAAATGGCAAATTCAAAGTTGAAGATGGCTCTATAAACCGTGGGGTGCTAAGCTTTGAAATGAATAGCTTTGAAGTAACTGACATCACAGGTGACGATAAAGCAAACTTTGAAGGTCACCTTAAATCAGAGGACTTCCTTGATATTGAAAAGTACCCTGTTGCACGACTAGTTATGAATGGATCGTCTATAGATAATAATGGGGAAATGAACCTTTCATGCTCATTCGACTTTCACGGTGTAGTAGTTGATTACATCGTGCCTTTTACAGTGGAACAAATAAAGATGAATGGTAGATTTGGTTACCAAATAAATGGCAAGTTTGTGATTGACAGAACGAAGCACAATATAACATATGGATCAGGGTCAGTCTTTGACGATCTCGGAGATAGAGTTATTAATGATGATGTTAAGATCGGATTTAATTTTACTGCTTTTTAGTAAAAGTTAGAATTTTGTCTAAATACAAACTAACAAAAAAGCCACGCATATCGCGTGGCTTTTTTTATGTCTAAAATAAATTGACGACTTTAAAAATAGCAACTATTTAAAATAGCAACTATTTATTTTCAAAAAGACCATGAAGTTTTGCATCCATAGATTCAATAATATTTCCAAGATCTTCCTTATTAGCTTGGAAATCCATGTCATCAACATCGATAATAAGAAGAGGTCCCTTATCATAGGTTGATATCCATGCTTCATAGCGTTCATTAAGGCGAGTTAAGTAATCTAAACGAATTGCCTCTTCATAATCACGGCCCCGCTTTTGGATTTGAGAAACCAATTTCGGAACAGAGGCTCTTAAATAAATCAGAAGATCTGGAGGAGTTACAAACGACTCCATCAATTCATAAAGAATAAGGTAATTATCAAAATCACGCTTAGTCATAAGCCCCATAGCATTTAAGTTAGGTGCAAAAATATTAGCATCCTCATAAATGGTTCTATCTTGAATCATAGGCTTGCCCTTTTTCTTCAAATCTATAAGTTGAGCAAAACGTGAGTTTAAAAAATATACTTGCAAGTTGAATGACCAACGTTGCATGTCCTTATAGAAATCATTTAAATAAGGGTTATCATCAACACTTTCGTAATGAGGTGTATACTTATAATGTTTAGATAACAGTGTTGTTAGTGTGGTTTTACCCGAACCTATATTTCCAGCGACAGCAATATGCATATTATGAGTTATTATAAGTTGTTTTAAACAGAACGGAAATCTAACAACAATTTGAGGACCAACCAAGGATTGTCTATCGATTGGGGATAACTCTTAAAACTTCTTCTAGAATACCCCTTGAATTAGAAAGTCTTGGGATTTTATGTTGCCCTCCTAGTTTGTTTTTGTTTTTAAGCCAAACCTCAAAACTGCCCTCTTTCACAAAAATCACTTCTGGTTTTCCTAAAATTAAATCAGATTCTCTTTTTACGCTATAATCTGAATTTGATTTTTTCAATTCCAAGTCGAGCGCGTTAGAAACTCCATCTACTGACACATCCGATATCATCGTATTACCAGAAACCTCAATCGCCCAACTATGTCCCACGGGAATACCTTCTTTAGAAAACCTTGGTGCTGCAGTAAATTCTCTGAGGGACAAGTTAAAATCTAACAATGCTTTAGATACTGCACTTTCGGCTTGATTCACCATCAACTCCTCCCCGACTATATTAATATAAGATGACACTCTACCCACAACCTTTATCCGATAGGGAGAAACACATGTAAACTTGACAATATCTCCAATCAAATATCTCCACAAGCCAGCGTTTGTAGATATTACTAAAGCATATTCACCACCTAACTCAACGTCACCCAAGCTTAATGCGTCAGAAACCTCTGAATCAATTTCATTATAAGATAAAAACTCATAATAAATACCGTGATTCAAAAGAAGCAACATATCGTCCCTATCAAGAGAATCCTGAATTGCAAAGAAACCCTCTGAGGCATTATATGTCTCCATATAACTTAATTTATCTGAATTAATCAATTTCCTAAACTCATCTTTGTATGGTTCGAATCCTACTCCTCCATGCATGTATAGTTGTAGGTTAGGCCAAACCTCAATTAGCGACTTCTTACCAGATTTTTCAAGAACTCTCCTAATAACAACAAGCATCCAACTTGGAATCCCCGCTAGAATTCTGACATCCTGGCCTATAACTTCCTCGGCCATAAGTTCAACCTTTTCCTCCCAATTTTCAAGCATCGTAATCTCACGACCAGGGGTTCGCCTGGTTTCAACCCAAAAAGGCAAATTTTTAATGATTATCGCAGAAAGATCTCCAGTATATGATCCAGATATATATGGATGTAAAGCGCTACTTCCACCAATTATCAAATGTTTACCTGTATATAGATCCGCAGTGGATTTCTCCTTTGTAGTGATTAGACTTTAATGACTCCTTAGTTACAGGTAATATTTTAGACCTATCCGAAGTGGTTCCAGATGTTTTAGCGAACCATGAACCTTGTCCAGGCCAAAGCACATCTATCTCCCCTTCTCTAGCTCTTAAAATCCAAGGCTTGATTTCATCATATGTTCTTATCGGGATATGAGTTCTGAAAACATTTTCAGAAATTAAAAAAGAGGGAGTATCAATCTCATGCTCTTTTCCAAATTTTGTCTTGTGTAAAGTTTCTGTTAGCGATTTGAAAACAATATTTTGAGCATGGATAGGCTTCTCTTTCATAGAATTTACGCCTGACATCCTGGTGCGAATTATTGACGAAAAGATTTTATTGATTGGCATTAGTGCCGCTTAATTTACTCTGTAACGGTATAGAAAACTCTTGACACAGCTTCTAATGCTGCATCAATTTCTTTAAAAGTGGTATAGCAAGAAAATGAAAACCTTAAGCTCGCTCTCCCTGGATCGTGATAACCAAGTGATTCCAAAACATGAGATCCTTTAGTTGCTCCACTTGAACAAGCGCTTCCACCTGAACATGCCACTCCTTCTAAATCGAGTAAGAAAAGAGCCATACCGCCATTTGGATGTGGAGGGAATTTAACATTAAGCACTGTATATAATCTGCTTTCTAGATCTGAATCACCATTAAACTCCACTCCTTTCACTCTTGCTCTCAGCCCCTGCACCATATGTTTTTTAATAGCCCTAACGTGTTTTGAGTGGGCGTCTATGTTTGTATATGCGAGTTTAATCGCAGCGGAAAGCCCCACAATTCCATGTAAGTTTTCAGTACCACTTCTCAACCCTCTCTCTTGTCCGCCTCCTACAATTTGGCTTTTTATATTATTACTAGGGTGGGTATATAAAAACCCTGTCCCTTTAGGTCCGTGAAACTTGTGGGCTGAACACGTTAGAAAGTCAATGTCAAGTGAGTCTAGCTTGAAGCTGTAATGCGCCATAGTTTGGACTGTATCACTGTGAAAAAGAGCACCTACCTGCTTACACGCTTCGGAAATTTTATCTAAAGGCTGTATTACTCCTATCTCATTATTCGCATGCATTAAACTGACTAAGGTCTTGGGACCAGTGCTTAGTATTTCACGTAAGTTATCACAGTCAATAGTACCATCCTTGAAGTGCTTAACGTGAACTACTTCCACCCCAAACAAATTCGCCATTTTTTCAGAACTGGCAATAACGGCACTGTGTTCAGCCGGAGATGTTACAATTCGTTTGCAGTCTAAATCAACAACAGCAGAACGAAGGGCAAGGTTATCAGCCTCGGTTCCACCCGAAGTAAATGTAATAGACCGGGGATCGCATCCGAGAATTTTAGAGATATCTCTCCTGCTGGTTTCGATTAGTGCCTTTGCCTTCCTTCCTACAGAATGACTTGAAGAGGGATTACCGAACACTTCTCTTAGAACAGGAATCATAGCTTCAGCAACCTCCGGAGCTAATTTCGTTGTTGCTGCATTGTCAAGATAAATAGATTTCACTCTTCTTTATTTTTCTATTAAAAGTATAAATGTAAAGATTCTGCTAGCTCAATAGACTCAAAAGCTCTGCTTTAAATCTACCAGCTAATTTTTTTGCGGAATCTGCAGAATCTGACTCTGCATAGACCCTAATAATCGGCTCAGTATTGCTACGTCGAAGATGAACCCAACCTTCATCTAGATCGAACTTAACTCCATCAATATTGTTAACTTTTGCTTCTGGGTGATTCTCAATCAATGCCTGAAGAGCTTTATCCACACCATTCTCTGGAAGGTCCAACTTGTCTTTCTCAATAACAAACTTGGGATATGTTGCCAAAAGGTCACTGCATTTAAGCCCCATAGAAACATAATGAGTGAGAAAAAGCCCTACTCCAACAAGTGCATCCCTGCCAGAATGTGATGTAGGGTAGATAACACCTCCGTTTCCTTCTCCTCCAATAATTGCGTTCGTTTCTCGAATGGCTGAGACAACATTTACCTCGCCAACAGCGGAAGCTGTGTATGAACCACCATGTTTTTCAGTAACAACAGATAAAGCCCTCGTAGAACTCAAGTTACTTACTGTATTTCCAGGCGTTTTTGACAAAACATAATCAGCAACAGCTACCAAGGTATATTCCTCGCCAAAAAATGTTCCGTCTTCATTTACAAAACAAAGCCTATCAACATCAGGATCAACACTGATTCCCAAGTCGCATTTGTGCTCCACTACAGCATTCATAAGATCATGTAAATGCTTAGGTAGGGGCTCTGGGTTGTGAGCGAATTCACCCGTGGGTTCACAGTGAATTTTAACAACTTCCACACCTAAAGCTTCAAGCAATTCAGGGATTGAAATTCCACCTGAAGAGTTAACTGCATCAACGGCTATCTTCAATCCAGCTGAACGAATTGCCTCAGCGGATACAAGGTCTAGATCTAAAACATGTTTTATATGCCAATAGTTGCTCCCAGATTATCAACTTCTGCATAGTCAACAACTGAATCAGAAAGCATCAACATTTTCTTACCCTCAGCGGCAGATAAAAATTCACCGTGATTATCTAAAAGCTTCAAGGCGTTCCATTGCTTGGGATTATGCGAGGCTGTTAAGATTATCCCACCATCAGCATTCAACTCAGGGACTGCTAATTCGACAGTTGGTGTTGTACTTAAACCCAAATCTATTACGTCAATTCCTAAAGAATTTAAAGTAGCAGCAACTAGATCACTAACCATTGCACCAGAAAGACGAGCATCTCGCCCGATAACAACAAGAGGCTTACTAGTTAAATTAGAAGAATGATCCGAGGAAATATTCGCTAACACCCATGCTCCATAGCCAGTTGCAAAACGTACAATATCGGGTGGAGTCAAGCCATTTCCCGCCACTCCACCAATTGTCCCCCTAATACCTGAAATAGATTGAATAAGCATTGCGACAAAGTAAAGCTCAATAACTCATATCTTTACATGATGTCTAGAATGTTATTTGTTTAGTTTTCAATGATTGTTGTTTAAAACACTCGTTTTTTTAATGTAAATATTAGACCTTTGGACATTAGTTTTGGTAGGGATGAATGAAGAAGGGAGTCATATGCAGGATGAGAGTGAGATCGTCGATTTAATCAAGCGTTACGAGCGAATGGTTGAAACTGGTGGTTCTCACTATTTTGATGTCGAAGAATTCGAGATAATGATAGAACATTACCTCGAATTTAGCGAGATTCAGCAAGCTCAAAAAGTGCTTCAATATGCGAGTTCACTATTTCCTGCAAGCCTTACTATTCAGCTTCGCGAAGCCCAAATATTAGCAAGTGTTGGCAAACACCTAAAAGCAATTTCTCGACTTAAAACACTTTTGGCCTTCGAGCCACATAATGAAGAAATTCATCTCACTCTTGCTAGCATCTATAGTAAGATGAGCGATCACCATTTATCTATTTCTCATTTTAACAAAGCTTTACTTACTGCGGATACCGCAATAAAGCCTGAAATTATTCAAGATATCGCTCTCGAATATGAGAATTTGGGTGAATGGAAGAAAGCGATAGAGCTTTTAAAAAAGTGCATCAGAACCGATGCTTCATACGAGTCTGCTTTATTTGAGATTGCATTCTGCTATGATCAAATTAACGATATAAAGAGTGCCATTACTTTTTTCGAAAAGTTCATAGACGAAAAACCCTACAGCACACTCGGTTGGTATAACCTTGGAAACTCATATCACAGGTTAGGATCATTAAAAAAGGCCATAAGTGCATATGATTTTTCTATAGCTATAGATGACACTTATTTAAGAGCTTATATTCAAAAAGCAGAAGCGCTAACAACTGGAGAGAATTACAGTGAAGCTCTTGTGGTATATAATGAAATTATCGAGCTAGAATCTGCAACACCACACACATTATGTTGCATTGGAGAGTGTTATGAAAGACTAGGTGAATATATTCAGGCTGAAAATTATTATAAAAAATGCTTGGATATTGATGCCGACTTCTCTGATGCCTTTGTGGGTTTAGGCGTTCTTGCCGATTTACAATCTGACATTCCTTTGTCAATCCGTTTTTTTGAAAGAGCTGTTCAGATAGAACCTGAGCATGCAGACTTTAGGCTTCTGTTGGCGACCTCATATATGAAGCTTTCAAAACCTCAAGAAGCAGAAACTCAATTCGCCGCTATTATTGAAAAATTTCCTAAAAACGTTGAAGCTTGGGAAGGGCGAGTAGATAACTTACAAAGACTTGACGCTCACGAAGCAGCTTTAGAAGTACTCAAAGAAGGTATTGAGGTAGTTAATGAGACTACCCATCTTAGATACCAACAATTCTTCAGCTTTTTCGCTAGCGGTAAAGAGGCAAAAGCCTTTGACCTTTTAGACAAATTACTCATAAACCACTTTGATAGTGCGAGTAGATTTTTTAATTTATTTCCCGACTTGCTCAATGACAACAGGATTGCGGATAGATATAACCGCCTTAAATCCTGATGATTATGAATGCAGAACTGCCATTTCTACCAGACAGAACTACAAAACCTAGAGAATCTGGGTTAAATATGGTAATGGATAAAGGTCTTAGTTTAAGACAAACTGAGGATCTCATAGAAGTTGCTAAGGATAAAATAGACCTGTTAAAACTTGGTTTTGGCACATCAGTAATAACACCTAACCTCAAAGAAAAGGTTAAGCTATATAGAGACGCTGGAATTGATGTTTATTGCGGAGGGACACTTTTTGAAGCGTTCTATATCCGAAATCGTCTTGACGACTACCTTAAATACATTGATGATTTAGGGATTTCCTGTCTCGAAGTAAGTGATGGATCAATGGTCATTCATGAAGAGGCAAAGTGTGAAATTATCCACAGACTTTCTGCCAACTATAAAGTACTTAGTGAAGTGGGATCAAAAGAAGAGGGTATCTTGATTAGCCCTTCTAAGTGGACTAGCATGATGAGTATGGAATTAGAAGCTGGAAGCTGGAAGGTGATTGCAGAAGCGAGAGAAAGTGGAAACGTAGGAATCTACAGACCTAATGGATCCGCTCACACTACACTCATTAAGATGATTCTAACTAAGGTGGAAATGGGAGATATAATTTGGGAAACACCTAAGAAATCTCAACAAGCTTGGTTTATCAAACAATTTGGTGCTAACGTTAACCTTGGGAACATTGGTCCATGGGATGTCATTCCTCTAGAAACACTTAGATTGGGATTAAGAGGTGATACATTTTTTGAGTATCTACCTAAGTCGGTTTCTAGTGGTTTAAAACAGGTAGTTGATATCTCGGAGGAGTAACAATTAAGTGAAACCATGTCGAAAATAGATGTGCAAACTCTAAAGAAGTGGAGAGACGAAAACAAAGAACATCAACTTATTGATGTTCGTGAGCCTTGGGAGGTAGAAATCGGACATATTAACGGGATACATATAACCATGGACTGCTTCCTCGATTCTATTGAGAAGGTTAGGCGTGATATTCCCGTTGTAATACACTGTAAATCCGGAACGCGATCAGCAGCTGTCGTGCATCATCTAATAAAGCAATTGGGCTATGAGAATGTTAATGATCTCGAAGGGGGGATTAATGCATGGTCAAACGAGGTTGATTCTAATATAGAAGTAGCGTGAGATCTTTAAAGGATTGGAGCGGATTAGCTGCAAAGGGGTTTGCAATGGGATCGGCCGACTTAGTCCCAGGAGTTAGTGGGGGAACTATAGCTTTTATTACGGGGATTTATGACGAGCTTATATCTACTATCGCTGGGTTGGGAATTGATACACTGAAAGATCTATATAAAGGGGGGCTTAAACTTGTTTGGACTAAATACAACTTAAGCTTTTTAGCAGTTTTAGGATTGGGTTTAATAAGCGCAGTAATTGCCTTATCTGGTTCTATACACTGGCTACAAATAGAATACCCAACAGAATTACGAGCTTTCTTTTTCGGGCTTGTCCTTGCTTCTGCCCCAATACTTTCTAGAGAAGTAAAGCCCAATACAGTTCGTAAATATTTAATGATCTTATTGGGAGTATTGATCGCAGTAACAATCACATCCCTCCCACCCGCAGTACAATCTAACTCACCACTATTTTTAACTATTTCAGGGGCTATAGCAATATGTGCAATGCTTCTACCTGGAATTAGCGGTAGTTTTATTCTATTAATATTAGGAGCATACACCCCAGTTATTACTGCACTTTCAAATTTTGACATTCTTAGAATAGGAGCTTTTGCAGTGGGTGCCTTAATAGGTCTACTGAGTTTTAGTCGGGTTTTATCTAGAATTTTAAAAAACCATCATTCCACGACTATAGCTCTGCTGACAGGATTTTTATTGGGATCACTGCATGTGATTTGGCCTTGGAAGAAACAAATAGAAGTGCTTTATACGCATAGTGACGGACGAGAGGAATGGCTTTTATGCAATATTCTTCCTAACTCAACTCCCAATGAATTCATCCTCATAATCGCTTCAGTTGCAATAGGAGCAATACTTGTCACGACATTAGATCGTTTTTCCAGGATTTAACTTTAGGCCAAATGAAAACCCTTGGACTTATTGGACATCCCGTTTCTCATTCAAAATCTCCACAGATTTTTGCAGAAAAGTTCAAACTTTCAGACAGATCCGATCTTGAATATAAATTATACGACTTAGATAAAATTTCTGATTTTATTACAATTACTCAAAACGATCCGAGTATTGTCGCACTTAATGTAACTGTTCCGTATAAAAAGACGATCATTCCCCTCCTCGATGAATTATCAGAAGAAGCTAGAGCAATAGGAGCGGTTAATACAATTGTAAAGGTTGATGGCCGATGGATTGGACACAATACCGATGCGTGGGGGTTCAGTAGAAGTATTCAACCATTTTTAAAAGGAAGACACGATAGAGCGTTAATTTTTGGTAGTGGCGGTGCATCTAACGCAGTAGCATATTCTCTAAAGAAATTAGGTGTAACTTATCACATAATTAGTAGAAAAAAATCAGAGATAACAGATGTTACATATAGCGACTTAACGCCTGAAGCCATAAAACATCATCTGCTACTTGTAAATTGCACACCCATTGGAATGACGCCTAACTCTCAAAGTTATCTTGAAATACCATATGATGGAATCAGCGAAAACCATCTTGTGGTAGACCTTGTATACGATCCTGAAACGACAAAGCTTATGACGTTAGCTAATAAAAAGGGAGCTGTAGTTATGAACGGTAAGGATATGTTGAGATTGCAAGCAGAGAAATCTTGGGAGATTTGGCTTAAAAATGGAATTTAATTACATGGGATTAAAAACTGACTCAACCAACCCCACTGAGAGCGAGGGTAAATATTCAAACCTTGATGTCATGAGTGTGTCTGGCTTAGCTAACGCTATGCACGAAGTGGATTACGATGTTCTCAAAGCTGTGGGATTAGCAAAACCTAAAGTAATAGAATTCATTACTGAAATTATTAAAAGGATGAGCAGAGGAGGTCGGTTGTTCTACTTAGGCGCAGGAACCAGTGGAAGACTAGGGGTTTTAGACGCTTCAGAATGCCCACCTACATTCGGCGTTGAACAAGGTAAAGTAGTAGGAATAATCGCCGGAGGAGACAGTGCTATTCGCATTGCTGTGGAAGGAGCAGAAGACGACTATTCTCAGGGATGGAAAGATTTGCAAGAGTTTAATCTTAACAAGAACGACACTATTGTAGGTATAGCATCAAGTGGTAGGACTCCATACGTAATAGGAGCGGTAAAAGAAGCAAAAAAGCAAGGGCTCTTAACGGGATGTATAACTTGTAATCCGGGATCTAAATTATCCAAAGAAGTAGATTTTGTAATGGAAGCGATAACAGGACCAGAATTTATAACCGGTTCAACCAGATTAAAAGCAGGGACAGCTACGAAGCTTATCCTAAATATGATTACTACAATATTATTTATCAAATTAGGCCATGTAAAAGGAAGCCAAATGGTGGATATGAAACTCTCAAATGAAAAACTCATTGAAAGAGGTACAAAAATGGTGAAGGCTTCTACAGGCTTAAATGAGATTGAGGCAAAGGCTCTCTTATTAAAGCACAAAAGTGTTAGAGAAGCGATAATTAGTTATGAAACTCAGAGATAACAATGCACACTATAGAACCATATTACTCTTGGAGAAATCACTATGCTTCTAGTACTGACTCAAAAAGCCCATTCTATCAAAGAAGCTATAACGAGACGTCTTTTCATACGAAAATATACAATCATTACATTCATCCACAGTGGGATGAATTTGGATCAAGTACTATAGTATTAAAGATATTATACGTAGACTATGATGATGGATATGCCATAATTGAAATGCTGGGGGAATGGAATGACTGTCTTCACAACGATATAATGTTATTCAAACGAAATGTAATCGAACATCTTGAAAATGAAGGTATTATAAAGTTCATTTTAATTGGTGAAAATGTGCTGAATTTTCATTACAGCGATGATTCTTATTACGAGGAATGGTTTGACGAGCTTACAGATGTTGATGGATGGATTGCTCTATTAAATTTTAGCGATCACGTTTTAGACGATATGAAATCTATCGATTTAGATAGCTTTTTCGTTATGGGTGGAGAACTTAGTGAACTTGGCTGGAGAACATATTCACCTGACCAACTTTTCTTACGGATACAAGATTGCGTTGAAAATAGAATAGGATTAATCGGATAAAAACATCCATTAAAACCCTTCAATAGCTCCTAGACCAAATAAAGCGAAATCAAACTTAACAGGATCGACTGGGTCGTACTCTCTAAGCGCTGCATCAAGTTCAGCTACAGCCTTCCAATCATTTTGCTTCCTATTTAAGAGTCCTAAACTCCTACCTACATTTGACGTGTGCACATCAAGGGGTATACTCAATACTCTTGTAGGTATTTTATCCCAAATCCCAAGATCCACGCCATTTTTAGAAGATCTTACCATCCACCTTAAATACATATTAAGTCTTTTTGCAGCTGATCCTTTCGAAGGATTTGCTACATGTTTTCTCGTTCTATCTGCATGAACGCTATCGAAGAAAACAGTATGGAAATTACTTAGAGCCGCATTGACATTATCTGGACTGCCTGACGCTGTCCAATTCGAAGCTATTAAGTTCTCTAAACTACCATACTCTCTTACGATACGTCGTAAAGCCCCCATAAAATAAACGGCATCCTCTGGCTGAAAAGTTCTATGGCAAAAACCCTCAAATACTTTTTCGTCAGCTTTCTCAAAATTCATAACGAAATCATACGGAGAATTATCCATCCTTTCCATAAGACGATTTGCGTTCTTTAAAATAGACTTCCTATTACCCCAAGCAATTGTGGCGGCTAAGAACCCCGCTATTTCAATATCCTTATTATCTGAGAACATATGGGGTATAGAAATGGGGTCGTCTTTTATAAAATCTCTAGTCTCAAACTCTATAACCTTTTCATTCAAAAACTCACCTAATTCACGCTTAGACAACTTAATCATATTATTTACACTCTTATCCATATTCATCTTGCCGTAAAGGTTGTAAAACTAACTAACTTTGTACTTCAAATGGAATGGGTTAGACCAGAAATACTTTGGGGATTATTTGCAGTTATAATCCCAATTTTAATTCATTTACTGCAATTGCGGAGATTTAGGACCGTGAGCTTTTCTAATGTGAGTTTCTTAGAAAATGTAAAAAAAGAAACTAGATCTACTCAAAGACTACGAAACCTTCTCCTTCTTCTACTCAGAATCATTGCGATTGCATCTTTAGTAATAGCTTTTGCAGGCCCATATATTCCTTACGCAGGAAACACTGAAAATAATGGCAGTATAGGTAATGCAGTATCAATCTACTTAGACACAAGCCCGTCAATAGATGCCTTAGGAGAGCAAGGCCCAGTTCTTCAAGTAGAGAAAACTAGAGCTTCGGAAATAGTCGATAATTACTCGGAAACTGATAAGTTTCATATTATTACAAATGCTTTTTCAGGGAAAGACTCACACTTTCTTAGCAAGCAAGAAGCTATTGAAAGAATATCCTCAATTCAAACTGAACCTTTTGTACGAAATATTGAAGCGGTCGTTGCGAGGGCTTCAGATCAATTAAGCAAAGCTTCTGATAGAAACCAAACTATTTATCTACTCAGCGACTTACAAAAGAGTTCGCATTTATTGTCTGAAGATTTCAAACCAGACACAAACATTTCGATTCACTTCCTACCCTACATTGCAAATGACAGGCCTAATGTTTGGGTTGATTCTGCATGGTTCAACTCCCCTATCGCAACAAGTGGAAATCCTGCAAAACTACATGTTAGACTTAAGCATAACGCACTTCAGCGAGTAGATGGCCTAGGTCTTCAATTAAACATTAACAATGAAAAAACGGCCATTTCATCTTTCAATTTAAGTCCGGGAATTCATACTGATACAGTTCTCCACTTCACACATGGAGAAAGTGGATTTAACCACGCTATAATATCTATCCAAGACTCTCCTATTACTTTCGATGATATGTTTTATTTAGGATACGAAGTCGTACAGCAAATTGACATCCTACAATTAAGTGATAATAAAAACTCTAAAACAAGTAAGAGTATTCAAAAGGTCTTTCACTCAAGTGGCGTTTCTGTTAATCTTGAAACCCTAGAGACACTTCCAGACTTTGCGACAACATCCAACTATGATTTAATTATTGTCAACGCGGTAAACGACCCATCTAGTGGCATAACGCAATCCCTTGTTGACTTCACTTCAAATGGTGGCACAGTTTTAATAATACCTGATTCAGTTAATAATAGTTCAAGGGCTGAATTATTGAGAACTAAATTGGGGTTTGGAGAGGGAAAGGTTTGGCATAAAACAAATAATCCTGAGCCTTTAAAAAACATAAAATTCTCACACCCTTTATTTAATGGCGTATTTTTAACTCCTCCAAACAGGATGGACATGCCTGTCTCAGACAGATGCATCTCAAGGAAGGTTACTGATGATGAGGAGGTTTTAGGAAGCACATCAAGAGGGTATCCATTTTTATCGAGAGTTGCTGTAGGCGAAGGGAGTGCGTTTTTATTGAGCATTACATTAGAACAAGAAACTGGCAACTTTATTAAGCACGCTATTTTCGTGCCCATTTTACTTAGGTTATCAGAAGTAGCTCGTTCTGCAAAAGCTGAATCAATTACTCTTAAAAGTGAAAATAAAATATTTCTGAACTTCGAAGTTGAGCCTAACGAAATAGTACAGGTGAGGTTAAATAACAGTGATGCATATGTATTGCCTGAAGTCAGAACAAATAGTGGTTCGACAAGAATATTGCTTGGACCACAAATTAATACTCCAGGTAATTATACCGTAGAAATCGACTCTATAACATCGTTTGCATTCGGTATTAATGCAGATAGAGTTGAGAGTGACCCTTCCGCATGGGATATTCCTGGATTTAAAGCTGAGTTAAGTAAATATGGTTGGAATAACACAAATGTCTTAGAACTTTCAGATGAAAACATATCTGGTGTTATTATGAATGTGAAATCAGGAACACACCTTTGGTGGCAGTTGATTATTATTGTAATCATAGCGCTTGCAGGCGAAACAATTCTTCAAAAAAGATGGAAACACAAATAGTTTTAAAAAAGGTAAAAGTTGTTGATCCTGGAGGGTCATTCGATGGTAAAAAAGTCGATGTGAAAATAATTGACGGTATTATTACTGAGATCGGAAGAAATGTAAACTGCGATTCATGTTTAATTCTAAATAAAGAAAATAGCTATATAAGTCCAGGATGGATGGATGGACAAGCTCACTTTAGGGATCCTGGAGATGAAATAAAAGAAGGATTAGACAGGGGGCTGTTTGCTGCTGCAGCAGGCGGATTTACAGATGTCGCTATTTTACCATCTACTAACCCACCAATAGACAACAAAGCTTCAGTAGCTTATCTAATTGCAAGAGGTGAAAAAACGAATTCTCCATGTGAGGCTCATCCACTGGGATGTATTTCGAAAAATAGAGCTGGTGAACAACTTTCCGAATTAATAGATATGGCTGATGCAGGAGCTATCGGTTTCACTGATGACTCCCCCATAAATAAAGTTGGCCTACTACATAGAGCTTTAGAATATCTAAGACCTTCAGGAGATGTTGTTATTTCAGAGGCCATAGATTCAGACTTGAATCCAGGAGCGCATATGCACGAAGGTGTAACAAGCACTAAATTGGGATTAATAGGCTCTCCTGCAGAAGCCGAAACTCTTCGAATTCAGAGGGATCTTGAAATTCTTTCATATGCAGGAGGAAGAATACATATACCGATTGTATCTACTGCTTCTGGTGTGAATCTAATACGAAAAGCAAAGAAAAAAGGACTTAACATTACTGCATCCACAACGCCTCATCATCTAACTTTTATCGATAATGACTTGAGTGATTTTGACGGTACGCTCAGAGTAAATCCACCATTAAGATTAAAGTCAGATAGAAAAGCTTTACAAGTGGCACTTCAAAATGGAACTCTTGACTCAATCATTTCAGACCACCGACCTGAAAACATAGAATCTCATGATGTAGAGTTTATTCTTAGTCCCAATGGTGTTTCTGGAATCGAATCCGTTTTTGCTGCAGTAAATACAGCTTGTAATAATTTAAATCTGAGTAGGCTTATTGACTCTATATCGAATGCAACTCGTAGAGTATACAACATCCCTGAGGTACATATTGAAATAAATGCACCGGTAAAAATCACTTGGTTCGATCCTGAGAAAGAATTTAGCTTTCAAAATATTTCTGGCGGAGCAAATAACCCTTGGCCTAATCGCAATCTTAGTGGTACTGTATATGGATGTTTAAACGGAACTAAGATCCACATCAACGACTAAAATTTAGAGCGTAAAATATTAAGCTTCTCCTTGTGGGCCTCCAAAAGCCAAAGGCATAGATGCTTCAGGCTCACTTATTTCAGATATAGCTCCATGTTTATCTTCATATCGCTTTACATTTCCAGCAAGCGCCTTAAGTAATCGCTTAGCGTGCTGAGGTGTCATAATCACCCTTGAGCGAACTTTTGCCTTAGGCATACCAGGCATTATCTGAATAAAGTCCGTTACAAATTCTGTAGGACTGTGAGTAATTACAGCTAAATTAGAGTATACCCCTTCACTAACTTCTTCTGGAAGCTCAATATTAAGCTTGTTCTTTTTTTCATTATTTGCCATATCACGAAGGTAATGAATTATTTTCTGAGAGGAAGCTCTAAAATTGAAATCAAATCTCTTACTTCGTGCAGCACTTCTTCGTCGTGCTCTATTTTAAGAGGGTTGTAATACACCTGTCCCCATCCTGCTTCTCTAGCGCCAATAATATCTGACTCTAAACTATCACCTAGCATAACAGCATTTTCAGCAGATGAATTTGATAAATCTAAAGCAAGTTTAAATATTCTAGCATTGGGCTTTTTAACCCCAAGAGCATCACTCGTTAAAACTGATTTAAAAAAAGGATTCAATCCACACCTTTCAACTTTAATGTGCTGTACCTCTTCAAAACCATTAGTTAACATTACTAATTTATGACCTCTATCAAACAACTCCTTTACTACCACTAAAGCATCCTTTACGAGGTGGGTTTTATACGGCGATGTTTCGACATAATGTGAGCCTAAGCTCTCTCCAAGTGCAGAGTCGTTTTCAAGCCCCCACTTTTTTAAGGCAAGGGTAAATCTCCTTCCTCTTAGCTCGTCTTTTTCCATTCTCCCATCTCTATATTCCCTCCAACACCAAGCGTTTGCACTCTCATATTCTTTTATAAAAGCTTCAATAGATTCAACACCATGTGAGCTAAGATTAATATGATCATACCCCTCAGCTAGTGCTTCCCTTGAATTCTTTTCAAAATCCCAAAGTGTATGATCCAAATCAAAAAACAAATCTTTCATAATTTAAATAAATCCTTATAATAAACCATTTTTGACAGACATACTTAAAAACGTAAGTACACAAGACCAAGCAACAAAAGCTAAGATTAAATACAAAACAGTGTTTTGCTTATTACTGAAATATTTAGCTCCTAACATAGCAGAGATTGGAACTGACAAAAGAACTGCTACAATTAGAAGACCAGTAAAGCCATACTTTTCCTTATACTGTATGAACTTTCTTCTTCCTGGTGTAACAACAGCCTTTCTTTTTTTGTTAGAGAAAAAATTCGATTTTGATTTGAAAGTTGACCACCAGGAAAATATTGCTTTTCCTGTGTGATAAAAGAGCATTACCCCAACAACTGCTCCTGAAAAAGTTACTAGAAGTATTTCCCAAGTCTCATAACCTGCTGCAGTCATAAGAGAAGGGGTAATAATGAATTTTAGAATTGACATGGCAAGCCAACTAAAAAAACTTGCTAAGCCTGTTAAAAGACCCTGATCAAACATCTTATGATCTAGATTTAGTACCGTAAGAAAGATCTCCAGCGTCACCTAAACCAGGAACTATATATCCACTATCGTCTAACCCTTCGTCTATGGCTCCTATCCAAAATACTGTACCCTCAGGGAGGTGTTTCTGAGCATATTCAACACCCTCCTGACTTGCAATTGCAGTTATCACATGAAGCTGACTAGGCGCACCTTCTATACACAGAGCTTCATAAGCAGATACCATAGAGGCTCCAGTTGCAAGCATGGGATCTACTAGAACAAGAATTCTATCCTCACAAGAGGGTGCTCCTATATATTCAATCTCTATATCGAAACCGCCTTTATCGTTGTGTTTTCTATAGGCAGAAACAAAAGCACAATCTGCCTGATCCCACACTTCTAAAACCCCAGCGTGCATAGGCAATCCAGCACGCATAACAGTTGCTAGAACTGGCTGTTCTTTTATTATATTACATTTCGCAACCCCCAATCCAGTCTTAACTTCTATTTCTTTCATAGGCCAAACTTCAGCCATAGCATTCCCTAAAAGCCATCCTAATCGTTGCAGATTATGGCGAAACGCACCGCGATGACTTTGTGCGATTTCATGACGCAAACTAAAGAGAAGAGATCCAGCCATACCTGGTTTCTTACTGAAATCGTGAATCAATTTTTCATTCATGCCTCTAAGGTATGCACCTTAAGACTACTTCCTTGTAAAGACTTTGCCAACCTTCCCAAATTCCATGATCTGAAACCGAAGTATTGTGCCAAACTGTGACCATCACACCCCCCACTTCTCTAACACTATCAGACAACTGAGACACTGTGGATAATGCCTCTGATGTATCTAACTGTAAATACGCTTTTAATGTAGAATCCATCACCGCAAATGGGTGAATCATCAGGTCTAAAGGTTGTTCTTTAACCAGGTCATAAGCTGGGTAAGGCTTACTCATTCCTGATCTAAACCCAACCTGGTCAGCATATCCCATAGAATAATCATGTTTAATCCCGGCATCTACAAATTTTCTCCACGATGACTGCTCACCCATTAAAAAATGAGTTCTTACAATTTCAGTATTATTACCACCTTCAATCCCATTATTCTCAAAAGTCTTTTTTTCCTTATCGAATTTTATTAAAGAAGAAGAAGCTTCATAACTCGGGTGCCATGAAACTAATGATGAGTTAACTAGATGTGAAATCAGGCTATCTAAATCTTCTTTGCTGACAGGGAGATCGTGAGGCTTTTTATATTCTGCATAAAGAATAAAAAACCTAGTTTGAAGTTTTACCTGATTATGAATTTTAATTAACCAATCATAGGTGAAATAAGGATCCACAGCTCCCATGAATACATCTATTCTGTTTCGCAAAACTCCCCACCTAAAAAACACAATATCTCTGATAGCAGCAAGTGTATTATGAAATGCTCCCCTACCTTTAAAAGCGTATGCTATATCTATATCTATGGTTGGCTCAAATGTATAGTCTGTATCATAAAGCTCTTTAGGAATATTCAATTCTGCAGCTATGGCATGCGCAAGGTTTTCTACTAGAGGGGTCTTAAGCATGTTGTGAGCATAAGCAGCACATACAGCGCCCTTAAACCTTCCGTGCTTATCTCTAAATTTAGTGTTTTTTTCTCCTTGAGATTGCAATTCTTCCCATCTTACACAACAAAAAAACACAGATGCCAAAGGATCAAATTGGAGATCTGTAATCCCTAAAACTTCACATGGATATTTAAACCTTCCCCACTGAGACCAATTAACACCAGAAGAAAGCGCGTTTTCATCATCTTCAAGACTGATCGCATGCAAAGGACATGAAATAGATGACTCACAAAAAGATATAGTTAAAGTATCAGTCTTTGAATTACAATCCCATTCTACTTCCATTCCTAAGCAAACATTGAAAAGAATATGAGCCGAGTATGTCATCCTATGAGTTGGCGACGGGTATGTCAAGATGATTTTACTCATAAGTAGAACAATTATAAGCTTAAAAAACGCTTAGAAATTTCCTTCAAGATATGAACCGAAGCATTACCATCTCCATAAAGGTTATCTGAAGTATCAATCATTTGACTGTGTTTAGATGTCGCTAACTCCATTAAATCTGAAGGTTCGGGACATAGAACGGAATGTCCTGAATCGATAAGCTCTACCCACTCAGTATTGTGACGGATTACCACAGACGCCGTACCACAGCTATAAGCTTCCTTTTGCACCCCCCCTGAATCAGTAATAACGAGTGAGGATGATTTAATTAATTTTAGTAATTCTATATAGCCCACTGGTTTTATAGATTTAATACTTTTATTAATCAAGGTAGATTTAAAATCTTTACCGAAAATTTCAATCAATCCTTTCTCAGTCCTGGGATGAACAGGAAATACAGCTGTAATTTTATTGTCTAAACAAAAGTCACTAATAGAATCTATCCAACTACGTAGCCTTTCCGTTGAGTCAACATTTGAGGGTCTATGCATCGTCACAAGAACCGAGGAAGTTTTTATATAATTCAGCTCTTTCGTGAAGTGTATAGCATTGTCATGCATAATATCTCCAGACAATAATGAGTTAAATAAGCCTTCACTTTCGAGATTCGCTATAGCCGTTGTGGTTGGAGCCACAAGGAGGGTTGACAGTTTGTCCGTTTCTATCCTATTAATCTCTTCAGGCATATCTAAATCAAAAGACCTTAGACCTGCTTCAATATGAATCAATGGGATCCTTAACTCATTAGCAACTTGCGCCCCAGCTAAAGTCGAATCTGTATCTCCATAAACAAGTACAACGTCAGGACTTGAAGTCTCTAAAGCATCCTTAATTCCCTTTCTCATCTCTACCATTCTCTCAGACCTGTTACTTGTATTAAGTTTGATTGAAAACTTAGGTTTTGGGATGTTTAATTCCTCAAAGAAAATATCTGAAAGCAAGGGGTCGTAGTGCTGCCCCGTGTGAAGTATGGTTTGACTCCAAAATGGAGAATCCGCGATAGCTCTAGTCATAGCAGCCGCTTTAATAAATTGTGGCCTAGCCCCTATTATTGTAAATATTTGTGCCATTTATAAAAAACCTTCATCGGCAAAGCTAACAAAGTCTTTGCCTGAAATTATTATATGGTCAACAACCGGTAAATCTAAGAAACCTCCAGCTTTACACAGGTTTCTAGTAAGATTACGATCCGATACACTTGGTTTACAGTTCCCCGAAGGATGGTTATGTACAAGGACTATAGCAGATGCTCGTAAAGCTAAAGCTCGACCAAATATCAATTTCGGGTCTGCCACAGTCCCAGACAACCCTCCTGAAGAAATTTTAATTTCAGCAAGCACATTGTTAGATCTTTTCAAAAGTAAAAGCCAAAACTCTTCGTGCTGAAGATCTGAAAGTCTATCAGAAAATCTATTAAACACATCCCTGGATGAAACAATTACATATGATTTTCCAAGAGAGCTGAAAGTTCGCCTGCGACCTAACTCCATAGCTACTGCAAGCACCAACGCTATTTCTTTTCCTACTCCATGAACTTGCTCGAAGCCTTCTGGAAGAAGCTTCCCTAATTCATATAAATCTCCTCCCGTTAATTTTAATAAATCTTCAGCTACTAAAACAGATGGTTTCACACTCTTACATTGTCCTATCAATACTGTGATTAGCTCTATATTATTTAATGAACTCGTTCCATTGATAAGAATTCTATCTTTAAGATTACTATTGACTATTGACGTATAATTCATTATCCACTAAAAAATTAATCAAAAAAAAACCCCTCGACCAATGTCGAGAGGTTAAATATCATAATTCGTTAGTCTTATTTTAGAGCCGATGTGTGTGCGGCTATACTGGCTTTAAGGTTGGCAGCTTTATTCTTATGAATAATGTTATTCTTTGATAACTTATCCAACATAGATGAAACCTTAGGTAACATTTCTGTAACCTCTTTCAAATCTGTTGATTCACGTAGTTTACGTAATGCGTTACGAGTTGTCTTGTGCTGGTAACGATTGCGATCGCGTTTTTTCTGATCTGAACGTACGCGCTTTAATGCTGACTTGTGGTTTGCCATATTTTTCCTTTAAAATATCAGGGGTGCAAATATAGTGAGGATTTAAACTCATACAACATGAAAAGTAAAATTAATTACAAAGCGTACCAAAGGCAGAAAGAAGGAGTAATAAATCCCCAACTGCAACAATTCCATCTCCATCTAAATCTTCCGGGCAAACACCACCTAGAGAGTCATCTGGCAAGCAAAGACTCGAATCCTGATCCCAATAAGTTCCAGGCCCACAAAAGCCAGGGTCTCCACATACATTACATAAAGAAAAACAATGTATAGGCACTTCTAAAATAGCTGGATCTACTATAAAAAATCTATTGTAACCACCTAATCCATTATTGGCACCGCAAGCTGGAGGGACATTTTCTTCTTCACCCCAAACATCTCCATTAATGAATTTATAATCTACCTGAGTCCCTACAACAGCAATCACTTCAACTGAATACGTCCCATCTGATTCTAAGGTCATTGGGGTTGAGGAGGGAACCCAGTTTTGGAATGATCCAGCAATGTGAGGCCCTTCAGGGGCAGGCTCAAGTTCGCCCATATCAAGATGAAGAGTAGTAATATATTGGCACGTACCGTTATCGAACTCTGCTACAGGATCGAAATTCTCCGCATTAGGATCCATGCACCCTGAACTAGTTAGTATGGGGAAATTTCCGTTGGTGTCAGGTGTTGGGAGCGGGGTGTCTAAGTAGAGGTGCCATTCACCAGGTTCAACATGAAATGAAGTCGCTAGGTCATTAACAGAAAAACTCAGTCCGGAAAAATAATCATACCAAGTCCCAATGTATGGGAAACCAGGTATAATATCGAGAGGAACCACATCGAAATTACCAATTAGAACGGCATTTTGTTCAGGAGAATAAAGATGTATGATTTTTCCTGTTCCACTACAATCGAGATTGTAATCATATGTCGTAAATACCGATTGTTCTTGCTTAAGGTGAGCTAAAGCTGAGATGGTTTTCGCAAGGGAAAGCCTCTCTGGCACTTCTAAATCCGTCCATCTATCAGGTTTTTCAGATAGCTTACAATCTTCTGAAAATGTTCCATCTCCACAATCAAAAATACTTACGTCATATCCCAATTCTGACCATTGCCAAATCATTTTAGGTCCTGGAATAGTAAGCAAAAACGCATTTGTCATTTTAAGCCTATCCATAGAAGTACTGAACTCCTTAGTATCGTATTCACCTGAAGAATTTCCGTAAAATTGCAAATCATATGCGAGCCGCTCTTCATCATGGGACTCCATATAGGTAATAAGGTTAGGGTAATTATACCCACGATTCTGCCATGAACCATAGTTAAAATCACCACTATAACCCATTGAACTTTGAGAGAAACCATAGGTCATCTTACCCCAAATCATAAATCCTCCATCAGCCAATGATTTCTCCTCATCATTATTTCCAAGATGTTCTAAGATCATATAAGTACCTGGATGATTAGATTGAATATCGTTGTAATAATCAAATAAAATATCAATGCGGCTTTGATCGTATTGATTCCATAAATTCACATTACTCCCACTATTTACTTGGGTTATACCCTTACTCAAATCCACTCTATATCCATCTATGTGGTATTCTGAAAGCCAAAAGTCAAATACCCTCTTCCAATACTCCCTCACCCAACCATCTTCATGATTGAAATCATAACCAGGACTGAAGGGGTGCATTGCATAGCTATTAAACCAAGGGTTATCTTCTGAAACAATCCCGCTTTCATCTTGATACAATCTCACAAGTGGATCTGTACCGAAACTATGGTTAGGAACAACATCTAGAATTACTGCTATTCCTTTTGCGTGACATCTATTTACAAACTCCTTAAGCTTAGACTTAGGTCCGTAATATTTATCCGGGGCAAATCTAAAGTTGGGGTTATAACCCCAACTCGAATTCCCTTCGAACTCGCTTACAGGCATAAGTTCAATAGCATTGAAACCCATATACTCTAGATAATCAAGCCTGTTTATTAAATCTTGATACACTGAACCAGAATCAAAATCTCTAACGAGACACTCATAAATAACTAACTCAAAAGGAAATATGGGTTATCCGTTCTAAATGTGCTAATCGGGACAGAGGCAACACCAGTAGGATACTGAGGCATTCCGGGAAAATTCACTTGTGGAATATAGCCATCATTCCATGGATCTAAAATGAGTTCAGAATATGGATCACCAATCTCAAGCACACCCTCAACTAAAAAGAAATATCTGTAATATGTACCCGGAATAAGGTTATTTATTTGTAACCAATGGCTGTTTCCATCAGTTGAAATCTTCATCAAACTATTTGCACTTTCCGAGAATGAATTAAAATCACCTTTAAGATGAACATATTGTTTACTCGGTGATCGAAGCTGAATGATAACAGACGTACCCGATAGAATGTTTACACCGTCAAGAGTTCCAGATGGGGGGTCTGAAACGATAGGCGTTTGTGCTTTGACACTAAACTCAAAACATAAAAACGTAAAAGCAATAACCAGAGAAAGTGTCCTCATCACACTAAGATACGGCAATATGGACAAGAGTTATGTAATTTGCAGTGTGAAAAAAATAGTTCCAGTTCTACTTATTTTGTGTGCGTCACTTTCGCCACTTTACTCAAACAATTTTTCAGCCCAAAAAAGCCTTCCTATTCGCGGCACCTGGATATGCCTTGATTCCACAGAAATTTCAGTTCCGGGCTGGATACCTGGGAGTTTGTACAATTCACTACTAAGGAGTTCAGTTATTCCAGATCCTTTTTTTGGAACAAATGAAGATTCAGTGCAGTGGATAAGTAAAATGAACTGGGTTTTCACTTCGGACCCATTTGATGCGCCAGAAGACATTGAAGATTACGACTTACTAATCCTTAAAGATGTACAGCTGTATTGCAGTATAACCTTAAACGGAGTTGTACTTGGTGAAGCGAACAACGCTTTCAGAAACTGGTCGTACAGTCTGAAATCGTCCTTAAAGTCTACTGACAATATTTTTACTTTTAGTTTTGAATCGCCTACTCACTCTGTAAACAAAATGGGGAGTGTTGAACAGCATAGAACTCCACAATTTGCATTTGGTTGGGATTGGGCATTGAAACTTATTGACTTTTCTGTTGGGCGAATTGAACTTGCGAAGAGTCGGTCTGATGAAAATATATACATTGACAATCTCACACTTGTAACTGACACTATTTACGGGTCCACTGCTAAGGGCTTTGTTAAGTGGGATATTTCAGGCGATTTAAGCAAGGCTGTGGTTTTAAGGTGGGCTCTGACGAATGAAAGTGGTACCGTTGTCGCTTCAGAAAATTTTAATAAAACACCTGGGGTTATAACATCACCATTCACCATTGAAAATGCTGATTTATGGTGGACTCACGATTTAGGAAAACCTTCTTTACACACGCTCGAGGTAGTCGCCGTTGGAAAAAATGGTCTACTTGCTCTAGAGAAGAAAACAGTAGGGATTAGAACCCTCAAACTAGACACTTCTGAAGACGATAAAGGCGCTAAATTCCAGTGGATTCTCAACAACGTGCCATTTTTCGCAGGAGGAGCTAATGTAGTCCCGGCTGACATAATTAAATCCAGAATCAGCTCATTAGAAGAAAGAGCAATAGTTAGAAACGCTGTCGCAGCGAACATGAACACACTGAGGGTTTGGGGTGGCGGGAATTATGCCTCTGACGATTTCATGGAGGCTTGCGACGAGATGGGGGTTCTGGTTTGGCAAGATTTCATGTTTGCTTGCGCTATGTATCCTGGAAACGAGGCGTTTCTTGAATCAGTCGAGCATGAGGCTTTAGACCAAATCCTTCGACTTAGACATCACCCCTCCCTCGCCATGTGGTGTGGCAATAACGAAGTGAGTGAAGGGTGGCAAAGGTGGGGGTGGCAGGACGGGCTTACCGAAGAAGAAATCGCCAATAAAGAGAAAGCCTACTCCGATATTTTCGAAGATATCCTACTTTCCACTGTCAGCTTATACGCCGACGCTCCATACTGGCCTTCCTCACCCCTGCTTGGTAGGGGCGATCCGGATTTTAAGAACCGTGGTGATGCTCACGATTGGGGGATATGGCATGACGGGTATTCGTTCGATTCTCTTTGGGCTCGAACACCTCGATTTATGAGTGAATTTGGTTTTCAAAGTTTTCCAGAACGTTCAACCTGGGAAACGGTAGTGATATCTGACACTTTAGATCGACTTTCATCTGATGTGATTTCTCACGAGAAACACAGTCGGGGGTTTGCAATAATTGATAAATACTTGGAGAGTTCTTATGGCGATTTCTCAGATGGGTATTCTTACGAAGAGTGGGCGTATATAACTCAAGTTCTTCAAGCTAAAGGGATCTCAGATGGTGTTAGAGCTGCAAGACTCAATCAGGATTTTTGCTCTGGCTCTTTGGTTTGGCAATTAAATGATTGCTGGCCGGTAGCATCATGGTCTTCTATAGACGCTCACGGAAAGTGGAAACTTCTTCATCATGAATTAAAGAAGGCCTTCGCTCCCACGCTCCTGTATGGAAAGTGGAATCATCTAGGGAGGAAGCCCCGTTTAGAGATAGGGTTAGTAACTAATCCAAGCATACATGGTGAAATCCAAATCCCAGGAACTGTTCTCGTATCAGTAGTAAACTTTGACGGCACGGTAGCATACATGTCCGAACATCCATTAAATCTCACACCTGGCAGAGCACAATGGATATCCCTAGATAAAGTCCCCTACATCAATAACAGAAAAAACATCGACCCCACCAGTTCCTTTGTGCAACTCTCATGGATAGACGACACGTGTGAAAACCCTCAAACTTGTCCAATAAAAGCGAACGCCACTGTCTTTGGCGCCCTCCCTAAAGAGCTTAAACTCGAAGACGTTCCTGTAATTGTAAAACCGTTTACCGGAGGAAATAAAGACAGCGAGTTCGTACTTTATGAAGTAAGCTCAAGCGCTTTCACAAAAGATGTGCAGCTTACAGCTACAACTCCAGGGAATTTCGAAATGAACGGATTTGACCTACTTCCTGGAGAAAAGCGCATCGTAAAATTTACACCTCACTCTATCAGGGCTTGGGCTCCTGAACTTGTTGTAGGAGGCACTTCCAAGTTAAAATCAAAAGCTCTATTTGTTCGCGCCATAAGTTTAAATAACGTTATTAAAACTACTTCGCCCTAATTACAATTTCGTCACAAAAAAGCCATGTAGGCTCTGTTGCTGCGGCATGCCAGTCTGGACAAAGTCCAGAATTGACTGCTCTCATCTTTACATATCTGGCACGAACATCCATCAGCTTTCCGGAATTTACTGTAACGATATCTTGAGCATCGTTCTTTAAAGTTGCGTCTTTGAAATCATTTTGAGATATTACTTCATAATGATCTCCATCAATTGAAGCGGAGAATTCAACGTATGTGGGAGTGAAAATCCATGCGTCTTGATAGCGATAAAAGTTTGAGAAAATTGAATCAATTTCTATTACTTTCTCGAGATCTACGATTGCAATAACATCCTCTCCTTGTACTGCTTGCCAAACACCGTCGTGAAATCCAAGAGATCCTATCCTACCATCAGCAAGTGCGAAATCTCCACCACCAGTGTAATATGGACTCGGCGTAAATCCTAGTTCTATGGGGTGGAATACACCAGCGTGACCGTCAACGAAAAACTCCTCACGTCTAGGCAGTCGTCGTCCTCGGTAATTGATAGAAGCGCTTATTGTTCCACGGCTTTCTACTACGATAGATTTACCTAATAAGACGCTATCTCCATTAAAATGTGTATAGCCCTTGATATATTCCGCTGATGGGGTGAGTGTAGCGTAGAGTTTTTCAGATTGAACTGCCAAGGATAGGGTTACAGGGACGGATTCCATTCCATAGTCAACTTTAAGGATAGTGAGTCGATCTAGATGCGGCTCAAGCCGCTTGATAAAGTCAGAGTATGCGTCAGACGCACCCGTAAATTCTGGACCTGACCAAAGAACCTCTGCAAGCCCTATAGCTCTTGGAAACACCTTCGACTCAACCAACTCTTGGGGAGCTCTTTCAGTCCACATATTGCACTCACCGCCTAATATTCTACCTGGCCCACCTAAAGTACCCTCAGGGCGTGGTTGGAAGCTATATATTTCTTCAAGATTAGTAGAACTTAAGGGATAATCTAAATAGCAATGACTCGTGGGAGAAACGATTACGTCAGTGCCAATGGAGACCGCTTCAATGGCCCCTTCCATACCTCGCCAGCTTTGGACCATAGCACCCTCAGGCAAACCTCCCTCCAAAATCTCATCCCAACCTATGATCCTCTTACCTTTCCCCTCCAAAAATTTACCTATCCTTTCAATAAACCAAGTCTGTAGCTCATACTCGTCTTTTAAGTCATTTTCTTTAATTCTTTTCTGACACTTATCACAGCTGTGCCACCTCACTTTGGGGGCTTCATCCCCTCCAATATGGATCCTGTCAGAAGGAAAAAGTTCACATACCTCATCCAAAACGGTTTCTAAAAAAGCTATAGTACTGTCATTGCCCGCACAATAAATATCTTTAAAGACACCCCATTTATTTGCTACTTCTAGTTGATCTCCTGTGCATCCTAACCATGGATATGAAGCAAGTGCCGCCTGACTATGGCCAGGCAACTCAATCTCTGGTATGATCTCAACATGCCTTTTTTGTGCATATTGAATAATATCTCTAATCTCCTCCTTTGAATAATATCCTCCATGCTTAGTTCCATCGAGCTCGGTTCTCCAAGCACCTACTTCGGTAAGAAGAGGATAAGCATCTATTTCTATACGCCAACCTTGATCCTCGGTAAGATGCCAATGCAACACATTCATCTTGTGAAGAGCAAGATTATCAATCATTTTTTTAATGAAATCAACATCCATAAAGTGCCTACAACAATCTAATAACAATCCCCTATGTTCAAATTCAGGAGAATCTGAAACAAGTACTTCAGGAAGAAAAAAGCCACTCACACACCCCCCATACTCACATGAATTAGGCATCATCTGCCTTAGAGTAGTAAACCCACGAAATAGCCCCACCTCACTATTCGCAATGATCTGAATAACATCATTTTTAATGATCAAATCATAGGATTCATCTTCCTCATCCCCTTTAATCTCGAAGACTAAATTCGCATTTGTCGGAAAGTCCTTTCTCACCTCAACACCCACACCCATTAACCAGGCTTCTACCACTTCTGAAGAGGCGCCTAAGTTTTCTAATCCTTGAATCCTTAAATCATCACCAGAAAAAAATACTTTTCTATCCTCCACGTCCCCCATCAAAGACACAGATTTAGGCAACGGGATTAGAGCTTCTATACCTCCAGTTGGTATACTGTGAGGTGATTTCTGGGAACACGATATAAAAACAAACATTGAACATATCGTCACGAAAAAAATGCCAAAAATCTTAAAATTCATCTTCATTCCATTTTAGTACCTCATCACTTAGCTGAACAGCCTTATCAAAATCTACCGGATATGTGCTCAAGTCGAATAGACCTTCATCTACATGATTCAATGTGTTAGAAAGCGTTTTTAATCTACAAGAAGCATGAA
>LWDU01036234.1_pt1 | contig 37186 bp, 24 predicted proteins | sample 727161 | NCBI WGS metagenome assembly LWDU01 (sample SAMN04566230, study PRJNA314399) | hydrothermal vent metagenome | isolation source: deep sea hydrothermal plume seawater | place: Mexico: Gulf of California, Guaymas Basin | collected 2004-07-11 | reverse complement strand
ACGGGCACCGAGACATTACGACGACCATGAAATACTACGTCGGCCGGGACGTTGATTCGATCTCTGCGAGGCTGCATGCGATCGTAACTGCGGTCAAATAAATCAGGGCGACAGGATTTGAACCTGCGATCTCTTGACCCCCAGTCAAGTGCGATACCAGACTTCGCCACGCCCTGTTTTTTCGTTTCGACCTACCGTTTGTTGCCGCTCTTGTTGCCAGGGTCCACTTTGAGGAATGAAAACACTGATCCCCTCTGCACCCCCAGTGCAGCGCTCTACCAGGCTGAGCCACGTCCCGTGGTAGTGTTTTTAAATCGCTGGACGGTGTTCAGTCGCCAGACGATGGTGTTCCACGCTGCCGGTACTTTAACTCCGATTCAGACTCAATCAAGCCTGTCCGCGGTTCCCGCAGTTCACGGGAGACAGTTTTGGAAATTGGTATATTCGTGGCGTAAGCTTCCAGCTTGCGATTCATCAGGAGAAACACACGGCAAGCAGGATGCTTACCCCACTTTTCGACAGTGACAAGCCACTTGTTGGGTGGGCTGGACTGAGATTGCGCAGGAAGCCCGACGGTTGTCTGCATGTTGCAACAGGCCTTTTTCTGTTTTCCGGGGCAGTGACCTGTATCGGCGACGACCGGACCGGGACTGCCACGAATAACGCGAAAAGACACGAAAAGTAATACACAGGATCAAGCTTACTGTGCTGCCGTGTCGTAACGGCACTGGTCATACTGGCAGCAGGCACGATCTTGGTTGCCCGTCTGATTCTACTGCGGCAGAATTCGGCCGTGGACTTCTGTCGGGGCAAACGGTCGGTATCATGCCGGGATTATGGAAAGTGGACCCGACGAATCGCTGACTGAGCTGCCACAGCACGACCGTGCGCCGGTTGAAATTCCGTCGTACCATCAATCGTTGCGGAATTACCTGAAGCAGGAAGAATCAGACCTCTGGGACTGGTTTTCGTCGCACCGTGTCCAAACGGACAGTGCTGAGGCTGTTCGTCTGGAACTGCTGAAGACGGCCTACCGAATTGGACGGGATACGGCCGCCGACTTGTACGAGCTGGTTGACGTGGTGACCAATCGCATGGGATTTGAGTGTCCTGTCACGCTGTACCAGGCGCAGAATTCTGTAGCGCTGAATGCGTCGCTGGCGTGGTTGCCGCATCTTTTTCGGACCCGTCCAGGAAGCATTAACGAATGATGAGTTGTCGGCCCTGCTGGTTCACGAACTGGCGCATCACGAATTGTTTTCGATTCAGGACAACGAATTCCTGATCACGGAACAGATTCTGTCCGCCATGATTGCCGATGCGGCGGCTGAGGCTCCTCATGACCGAACGTCGCGCAATTATCATCTGTACACCGAGCTGCACTGTGATCGCCGTGCGCTGCAGGTCACGGACAATCTGGATGCCTGCGTCTGCATGCTGGTGAAAATGGAGACCGGCCTGAAGGATGTGAGTGCCGTGTCCTACATCGAGCAGGCCAACGAAGTGCTGTCGAAGGGACCGACCAGCAGCGACGGCATCACTCATCCGGAAATGTTTATCCGAGCCAAAGCTCTGCAACTGCGACACGATGATCCAGGACACTCGGATGCGGCCTTGCAGACGTTTGTCGAAGGGCCGCTGGCATTTCGCGATATGGACCTGCTGCGGCAACGGAGCGTTACCGATCTGACGATGACATTCCTGCAGCGGTTTCTGCGGCACGAATGGTTGCAGACTGACTTAGTGATGGGGCACGCGAAACGGTTCTTTGAAGAGTTTCGTCTGCCGGATGTTGATATCAATGCGGGGGCACTGAAAACTTCGTTGAGCGAGTGCGACGCACAACTGAAAATCTACTTCGGTTATCTGTTGCTCGATTTTGCGACATGCGATGCGGATCTGGAGGAGGCTCCGCTGGCCGCTGCGTTTCTGTTCATGAACGAAGTCGGCATGGTCTCTGAATTCACGACGTTATTGACGAAGGAGCTGAAGCTTTCCAAACGGGTTTTGCGAAAGGTGCAGGCTGACGCCGAAAAAATCGTAAAGCAGGCCGCAAAGGAGTTCGTCTCATGATGGCATTTCAGGATTTCCTGCGAGGCCAGGTTGAGTACGGTGGCTTCAGCACGGAAGACGTGCTGCTGTCGTTTCTACCGCTGATGCGGCAGGTCATTGCGACACATCAGGACGGCGACGTGGCCCCGCTGGACGGGCTTGGCGAACTGGATGTGGAAGGTGGCTGCATTCGGTACTCCGACGGTGCCCAGCGATCAGAACGTCGGAATCTGCGTGCTGTGCGTCGCATGCTGAATCCGTCGTCTCAGGGAGTCGACGTTGTTGGGCAGAGTCGGCTGGTTCTTGATGTGGAGCTGGGCGGGCATAAATATGAAAGCAGTGATGTCGCAAACGTGGACGACGACCCGCAACGACCGGTTTTCGTAGCGGGCTACGTGTGCTGGGAACACATGCTTGATCACCATGATCCGGCGACGGACGTGTTTAGTCTGGGACTGATTCTGGCAAGTCTGGCGTGTGGACTGGATCTGGCCGACAAAGATGACCACGAGCGGTTTGTGACGCACAGGACCAATCTGTTTCGCATCAACCCAGGTTTGCACCCTGTTTTCGCACGCGCGATCCGAGTCATGACGGAACTCGATCGTCATGAGAGGCCTCAGGATCTGCCGGCGTTGCTGGTCACGCTGGAGAACTATCGGGATCAGGATGTCGACTTCGATACGGACCTTGCCAGCGATCTGCGTGCCGAAGGTCAGGACCGGCCGGGGAAACGGCAGATCATCCTGGGAAAACTGCAGCAGCGACTGTTCGAGATCAACCGCCGGAATCGTCTGCTGCACTTTCGCACGACGATGCAGACGATCAACCTGACTCACTCATCGATTCCTGTGCTGTTTGACGTGAAGAATGTGCGGCCGGATCAGGTACTGACCTGGGACGGGACATTTCGCAGCGAAGTTCTAAAACAGAAAGCCGTGTCGCTGAATCGGCACCTCAACTTTCGCGAGGCTGTCTACCTGCCCGGTACTCTGGATCGAATTCGTTCCGAGGCGCGACGCGACGAAAACGAATACGGTTTTGCACAGTTGAGGCTGATTGTCTGTTTTCTGCGGTGGGCCGATTTGAAGGCGAAGCCGGTTGAGCGATACGAGTCACCGCTGCTGCTGCTGCCCGTGAAGCTGGACGTGAAGAAAGGGATCCACGACCGCTACTCGTTGACGGCCATCGACAGCGTTGCCGAAGTGAATCCGGTTGTCCGCTACCAGTTCAAGCAACTGTACGATATTGACCTGCCGGAACAGGTTGAGCTGGAAAAAGGCAGACTGGACGAGTTCTTCGAGCAGCTGAAGCAGCACATCACTGGCAGCGATGCCGCGGTGAATCTTGCGAGGATTGATAAACCTCGCATTGAACTGATCCATGAAAAGGCACGTCGCCGGCTGGATCAGTATCGGCGTCGAGCTCGGCTGTCGGGACGTGGGATCCGTCAGTTCATGGATCTGGACTACAGCTACGATTCCATCAACTACCATCCGCTGGGGCTGCAGATCTTTGAAGAATTCATCAAGCCCGCGAGGACTCATCTGGAAGGCGTGATCGCGAAAACTCCTGTTAGCAAAGTTGTCCCGCAACCGGCGTCACCGGCGACTTCAACTGAAGCAGTCGTCGAAGCGGAACAGGAGTTCTATCATGTCCGCAGGGAAGTGGATGACAATCCGTACAACTGGGAATTCGATCTGTGCAGTGTCACGCTGGCGAATCTAAAGTATCGCCGCATGTCTCTGGTGCGCGACTACACTCAGCTGGTGGCCGACAACACTGAGAACGCGGCGTTCGAAGCGACGTTTTCGATTACTCCGGCTGACCGAATTCCCGAGGACGAAGAGACACTGCCGCTGAGTGAACGGTTCCACGTTGTGCCGTGCGATCCGACTCAGGCGAATGCGATTACTCACGCACGCAGTGGCGACAGTTACATCATTCAGGGGCCGCCGGGGACCGGCAAGTCGCAAACGATTGCCAATCTGATTGCTGACTATGTTGTGCGCGGCAAGCGTGTTCTGTTTGTCTGTGAAAAACGAGCAGCGATCGATGTTGTGTACCATCGCCTGAAACAGCAGAGCCTGCACGAGTTGTGTTGCCTGATTCACGATTCTCAGGCCGACAAAAAGCAGTTCGTGATGGATCTGAAGCAGACGTATGAGACGTTTCTTACGGAGGCGGGACGACAGCGAGATAAACTTGCGGACAGTCGCCAGGAACTGCTGACGACCCTGGCGACCGAACTGAAACCGCTGGAAGACTTCAATGCGGCCATGACGTCCACGCCCGACAGAGCGGGCATCACCGTGCGTTTACTGCTGGACCGGCTGATCGAACTGCGATCTGAAGTGCCGACGCTGACACCGCGTGAATGGGAACGGATTCCACAGTTTGCCGAGTGGCGAGAAAATGAGGCCAATCTGGCAGAGTTTTCTCGCCGTCTGAAGCCGGTGCAGCCCGACGGGATTCTGGCGAATCACGAGTTGTGTCTGCTGAGTGCGGACGTTGCCGATGCGGAGCGGCCCGTTGATCTGGTGACGGAATGCCTGCAGGACGCTACGTCTGTGATCGAACGTCTAAGATCTGACATTGACCAGTTGGACCTGCCGTCGGAAGTTACGACCAGTCTGCAGCAGTTGACGGAGGCTGTGGACTATGCCGAACGGACGTTGTTTCTGGCGGAGCACGATCTGCTGGAATTACTGGATCCGGAGACAGAGACGGCCAAAGGGTTCGCCAAGCGGCTGAAGAAGCTCGGCCGCAGCGACAAGGCCGTCGCAAAAGCTCAGCAGGCGACGGTTCACTGGAAACAGAAGCTGTCGTCAGAAGACACTCGCCTTGCACTCGAGAGTTCCAGGCAGTTTGAAAAATCTGTGCTACGCGTGTTTAAACCGTCCTGGTGGCGAATGCGTCGGATCCTGAATGCCCGCTACGATTTTTCAGCGCATGCCGTGAAGCCGTCCTGGTCTCATATTCTGCAACAGCTGGACCAGGAACACGAGAAACTGGCGGCCCGGTATGACGTAGCGACGGCTATTGGTGACGAATATTCGATTCATCTGGACTTTGACGCCTTTCATCGTGACCTGCTGGCGTTGCGGGAATCACTGGAGCTTCAGCCGGGACCGATTCAGAGCCTGAACCGTTTTATCCTGGCTCATCAGTCGGGAGATCGGATTCTGCGAACGCTGGCTGGCGTCAGGCCGCAACTTTCCAAACTGGTACTCACGCTGGATCGTTTTCTGGATGGGTACGAACACCGATCTGTCGCTCTGTTGGGACAGGACATCACCAGTCTGAGTGCAGCTCTGGATCAGCTGCCGGACTACCTGCACTGTCTGGCTTCATTAAAGCCCATGCCGCCGTCGGTGACCTCAGCGATTCGCGCGTTGGCCCTGACGTTGACTCAGCTGGAAGCGGCCGCTGCCGAACGCATGCTGCAGATTATTTATCGCGACGACCGGCAACTGGCTCGATTTGACAGCGTTGTTCGTGACCGGCAGCTTTCAGAAATCGCAACGATCACGGACAGGTGGATGCGGATCAATGCCGCTGCCGTGAGAGAATTTGTTCGTCAGCGTTTCATCGATCACGTGGATCTTTCTGCGAAGCCTGCGGCTCAACTGCAGCCTTCCGAGAAAGACTTCAAGAAGACGTATAATCGCGGTCGCCGGACCGTGGAACATGAGTACGGCAAGTCGATGCGATACAAGTCGATCCGTGACCTGGCCGCCGATGATTCGGGGTTGGTCATTCGTGATCTGAAGCCGGTGTGGTTGATGAGTCCGTTGAGCGTTTCTGACACGCTGCCTCTGACGTCCCACCACTTTGATGTGGTGATCTTTGACGAAGCCAGCCAGATTACGCTGGAAGAGGCCATTCCTTCATTGTTTCGTGCCGAACAAACCATTGTTGTCGGTGACGAAATGCAACTGCCACCGACAAGTTTCTTTGCATCGAAACGTGATGATGAAGACGACGAACTGGCGATCGAAGAAGAGGGCGAGGTCGTTCAGTACGATCTGAACAGCAATAGTTTTCTGAATCACGCGGCGCGCAACCTTCCGTCGCGAATGCTGGGCTGGCATTATCGCAGTCGATCAGAATCGCTGATCAGCTTTTCAAACCACGCTTTCTACAGCGGGCGACTATTGACGGTGCCCGAGGAACATCTGTCCACCGAACGTCGACAGGAAATCCTGATTGCGTCGGCGGAAGACGGCTCGGCTACCGCTGCCGACCTGCTGACCCGGCCCGTCAGTTTTCACTTTCTTGAAAACGGCGTCTACAGTAAGCGACGTAACACACCGGAAGCCGAATACATCGCTCAGCTTGTGCGTCAGTTGCTGATTGGTGAAGAGGACCACAGCATCGGAATTGTGGCGTTTTCGGAGGCGCAGCAGGAAGAGATTGAGCGGGCCGTGCGGGCCCTGGCTGAAGACGATGCGGAATTTGCAGACTTGCTGGAGGCCGAGTTTGAGCGCGAAGAAGACGGACACTTCAACGGGCTGATTGTGAAGAACCTGGAGAACATTCAGGGCGACGAACGCGACATCATCATCATGAGCGTCTGTTACGGACCGGATCCCCAGGGTAAGACGCGCATGAACTTCGGGCCCATCAACATGTCCGGGGGTGAGAAACGACTGAACGTTGCCTTCTCACGAGCAAAACACTTCATGGCGCTGGTGACGTCGATGCGGTCGTCGGCGATTACCAACGACTACAACGACGGAGCCGGCTGTCTGAAGAATTACCTGCGCTATGCCGAGGCCTGCTCTGCCGGACGATCCGAAACCGTGGCGACCGTGTTGCGAAGTCTGAGTGGTCGCGATGACTCGACATTGTTGCCGACGGATGAGATGGAGGTTCTGGTTCAGCAGATTGCCGACGAGCTGAATGAACGTGGCTTCGAAGTCGATCTGAATGTTGGCCAATCGCACTTCCGCTGCGATCTGGCCATTCGCCGCGATGGTGACCAGGAGTACCGTCTCGGAATCCTGGTTGACAATCAGCAATGGTATCGGCAGGCCGATCTGCTGGAACGCGAGTTGATGAAGCCTCAACTGCTGAAAGCCTTTGGCTGGAACATCTGCGTGATTCTGGCCCGCGACTGGTACCACAACAAAGACGACGTTCTGCAGACGCTGGACGGGCTGTTGCAGGATGACGGACGCATTTCAGCAAAACCATCTGCGTAGTGTAGGCTGGCAGCCCGCGCTACCTAACGTGTCTCCGGAGGCGTGGGCGGCGACGCAGCCCCGGCATTGCGATAGACGTAACACGTTACAAACCAGATGAGACGAAGGGTGCCGGAACAGCGCTTCGCTCGGTCACGGCCTACACGACTGGTACGGTTTCGAGGCGCAGGCATGAGATGGGGCGGCAAATTCAGAGTCCTGTGAACGCACCGAATTTACACGGCCCGGCAAACGTGTCATGATTCACAGACACGGCCCCTGACGCGAGCCGTCGCCTACCCACACAACTCCGCTGCTGCTTTCTGCCTGTGACGTTCACTGCTTCTGCGGTCTGCGTTTCCTTCCTCAGTAAGGTCCACACTGATGTTCGTACGAGATTCCACGATGAAACTGATCGTTTCGGTTTGTGCCGTTGCTCTGGCCAGCGTTCCCCCCGCGAATGCTTCCGATTGGACGACCTGGCGGGCGGATTCGGCGCGGAGTGGTTATACGACGGATGCTCTGCCGGCAGAGTTGGCGCTGCAATGGTCGTGGCATCCTCAGCATCCGCCGGCGCCCGCGTGGCCGCGTGATGACCGGATGAGTTTTGATCGGACGAATCACGTCGTGGTGTCGCACGGACTGGTCTGTTTTGCGAGTTCTGTGAACGGAACAGTGACGGCTGTGGATGCAACGACAGGAGCGTTGAAGTGGACCTTCTTCACAGAGGGGCCGGTACGGTTTGCTCCAACCGTCTGGAACGAGCGGCTATACGTTGTCAGCGATGATGGTTATCTATATGCCCTGCAGATATCGGACGGCAAACTGATTAAGCGTTGGCGAGGCGGGCCGCAGGATGACCGGGTGCTCGGTAACACGCAGATGATCTCCAAGTGGCCTGCTCGTGGTGGCCCTGTCATTCAGGACGGACTGCTGTACTGGGCGGCGGGTATCTGGCAGTCGGAAGGCGTCTTTATTCGTGCGATGAATCCGGATACCGGAGACATCGTCTGGATTAACGATAGTTCCGGCGGCATCGAGATGCCACAGCCACACGGTGGAGCCAATGCGAAAAGCGGAGTGACGGCACAGGGATATCTGTTGGCCAACGGCGATCGACTGTTCGTGCCTACCGGGCGAGCCGTGCCGGCTGTGTTTCGTCGCGGTAACGGAAAATTTGAATACTATCGTCTGCAGGAGAACACGAAACGCGGCGGCACGACGGCCGTGCTGGCAGGCGACCTGATTTACAACGGCGGGTACGCCTATCGCATGGACGATGGATCATTGCTGAAGGACCGCGTTGCCGGAGCTGTGGCGGCGTCACCGGCAGGCATCGTGCATGGCAGCGGAGATCAGCTGCGTCTGCTGAGCGTCGTCATGAAGCAGACCAACGATCGTAAAGGTCAGCCGATCACCGTGCCGGCACACGAATCTCAATGGCAGGTCAAAAAAGTGCCCGCGGGGACATCGCTGATCGTGGCCGCCGAAACGATTGTGACGAGTGGTGGAAAACGAATTGCGACGGTGAGTGCTCAGGACGGGAAACTGCTGTGGTCCGCCGAGGTCGATGACGTGGCGCACGGGCTGGCGGTGTCAGACGGGCAGCTGTTTGTCAGCACGGCCAGCGGGGCGATTCTTTGCTACGGGGCCGTATCGGATGTCTTAACGGCGCCGGTTGCACATCGGTCGAAGACAGATGCCGCGCCGTATCCAGACAATCCTGAGATTGCACGAGCGGCCGCTGAGATCATCGAACAATCGGGAGTGACGGAAGGCTATTGCGTGGATCTGGGCTGCGGCGATGGTCAGCTGGCTTACGAACTGATCAGGCAGTCCGACCTGTTTGTGGTCGCTGTTGATGCGGATCCCGATCGAGTTGCGACGGCGCGGCGGAAGCTGCACGCCGCGGGGCTGTACGGAACGCGTGTGACCGTGCATGTGGGCAGTCCGTCAGACACTCACTTTCCAAAGTATTTCGCGAATCTGGTCGTGTCGCAGCGTTTGCTGGTTGCTGGCGCAGTGGCCGAGGATTCGGCGGAAGCATTACGGCTGCAACGACCGTACGGTGGAGTAGCCTGCCTTGGGCCGATCGGTTCCATGTCCGTCAACACTCGTGGACCTTTGGAGGGCGCTGGAGAGTGGACTCACCTGTATTCGAATCCGGCAAACACGCTGTGTTCCACGGATACCATCAAGGGGCCGTTAACCGCCGTTTGGTTTCGCGACATTGACCTGGATCTGCCGCAACGTCACGGACGTGGTCCGTCGCCTCTGTTTCACGAAGGCCGTTTGTTTGCCGAAGGCCTTGACGAACTCCTCGCGGTCGATGCGTACAACGGTCATCCGCTGTGGCGATCTCAGCAGAAGGGAATTCTGGATGCCTACAACGCGGACCATCTGGCGGGTACAGCGGTGACGGGCAGCAATATCTGCATCGCGGGAGACAGCATTTTTCTGCGAAACGGTCCGACGTGCCTGCGTATCGACGTGGCGACCGGCAAGGTCAGGGCGACGTTCACGGCACCGCCGCACCCCGACGGCAAACCATCCACGTGGGGATATATTGCCTGTGAAGACGGAGTGCTGTTTGGGTCGACGTCCAATGAAGCTCACATCGTTCGACATGCCTACATCCGTGCAGACGACCATATGCAGCGACAGTTTTCGGAATCCACTTCGCTGTTCGCTTTTGATGTCGCCACAGAAAAGCTGCTGTGGCGCTACGACGCTCAGGAGTCCATTCGCCACAACGCCATCGCCATTGGTGCCGGACACGTTCATCTGATAGATCGTGCTCTGGCCCTGGATGACCTGCTGTCGAATGCACCCGCGCGACGCGGGCAGAAACCGAAAACACCACCAGTCGGCCATGAGAGCGGGCAACTCATTACGCTCGACGCGAAGACCGGTGCACGAAAGTGGAAAACTGACGAGGAGGTTTTCGGAACGACTCTGGCGTTCAGTGCACGTCACGACATCGTGCTGATGTTCTACCAGCCTACAAGATTCAAACTTCCGTCCGAGGTCGGTGGTCGGATCGCGGCGTACCATGCTACCGACGGATACCGTCTGTGGGAGAAGAAGGTCAGCTATACGACTCGCCCGCTCATCAATGAGGACACAATCATTGCTCATCCCTCTGCTCTGGATCTGGTTTCCGGCGAAGCGAAACCCATGGCTGTGCCGAAGTCGTACGGTTGCGGGCAGCTGTCGGGTTCACGCAACCTGTTAATGTTTCGTTCCGGTACGCTTGGGTACTTCGACTTTACTCGCGATGCAGGAACGGAAAACTATGGTGGTATTCGTCCGGGCTGCTGGATCAACGCTCTGCCCGTCGGCGGACTGGTCCTGTTGCCGGACGCTTCGTCCGGGTGCACTTGTAGCTATCAGAACCGGTCATGGATGGCACTGGAGGGAAGCGATTGAGGCGTTTGCGGCCCTATTTGTGGTGTGGCCGTCTCGGTTGCTTTCCGGTTGCGTCGCGGCTGCCCTTCGCAGGCGGGACGCCTGCACCACAATGGAAAGTCTATTCACGACACGGCCATGACCTGGCGGATTCAACATGGAAAATCAAAATGGCGTTGTGGCAATGAGTGAGCGTAAGATCGTGTGTCTGTGCGGCTCCACCAGGTTTCACGAAGACTTTGTCGAGGCGAACCTGCAGGAAACGTTGAAGGGACACATCGTGCTGTCGGTCGGAGTGTTCGGCCACCGAGCCGAGGACGCTCATGGCAGATCGATCGACGTCGATGCGCATAAGGAGGCATTGGACGGTCTGCATATCGATAAGATCGACATGTCCCACGAGGTATTGGTCATCAATACCGGTGGGCACGTTGGATCGAGCACACGCGCTGAAGTGAAACATGCCCGGGACCGCGGTATTCCCATTCGTTGGTTCGATCCCGACAATATTCCACAGGACGCGTAACAGCGTTTCACGCGGTCGTTCTGTAGCGGAATTCGCCCGGAATTTCGGCGGTGACAGGCCGAAATCCTTGGCGGCTTCCGCTACGACAAAAAGTAAAATGCTTCAAACTGTTCCAGGTGGTTGAGAATGCTGCTGTCTACTTCAGATGGCGGTCCGCAAAGTTCATATATTGCGTCCAGTCAAAGTCGGTCACGTCGTGTTTGCCTGTGCGAATGTGATATCCGACATCTGTCTGAATGGGCTGGTTGACCGTGGCCACATCATCGTTTGGCAGGCCTTGGCGCCCCAGTAACTCAAACACGGGACCGGCGTGAAACAATGACAGCATCTCACCACGGGGATCGGCCCATACATCCCTCTCGGCGCTGGCGACGTAGACGGGTCGTGGAGCGATCAGGGCCATCAGCATGTGATGGTCGACAGGTGAGGCATTTTCGTTGTCGTTGTACTGGCGATGGTTGATGCAGAACCAATGCGGAAACGAAGTGTTGATGCGTTTGACCGTTTCACCGAACCGCCGCCGTGACAGAGCCGCGCCACCACAGCCGGAATCATTCGAAATCACCATCGCAAAACGTGCGTCGCTCGCACCGGCCCACAGCGACGTCTTGCCGAGACGTGAATGACCGAACGTGGAAACACGCGTTCCGTCGACAAGCGGATCCATTTCCAGTACGTCGAGAGCTCGGCTTAATGCCCACGACCATGCGCTGATGGAACCACCGGCGTCCCCTGCGCGTTCTGTTGTGTCGGACTCAAGAATGGAATGGATTCCGTTTTTGAATCCGTCATCAAAGTCCGGATCCACATCGCCGTAATAGATGGTGGCAACTCCGTAACCTCGTGAGACGATCATTTCGACCGGCCAGCGACTGCTGCTTTTTCCTCGCGACTTTTCCGTGGCCCGATGGTCGGTATTGCCTCTTTTCGAATCGTTGCGAACCCATGATGTCGTGATATGAATGGCCTGATCCGGGTCCACGGAATGATTTCCGTGGAAGTTGAAGCCCATGAAACACGGCACTGGAGTTTCAGCGGCGGCGGGCGTGTAGACCAAAATGTCCATCGATGGGCCATTGTCATCATCGGAAAAGAAAACCGTGATTTCCCGGCGGACAGCCTTGCCCCCCAGGGCATCCTGTTTGCAGGAACGTTCGCGGATTCGTAGCTGTGGCACGACATCCGGCTGGTGACCGAACACGTGATCCTGGAACAGTGCCAGAACCTCCGGACGACGTTTGCTGTGCCACTGCTGTGCCGATGTCACGGCAGAACCGTCCTGCGCCTTCAGCAATTCCGGCAGGGCAAAGTCAGGCACGCTGGATTCGTCATAGTTGAAGCCGGCCGGCTGGGCCGCGACTTCGGATGACGGCAACAGAGCCGCAATTGCAAGTGACGTGATGGCTATTGAAGAAAATGATCGAAGGTGAGGGCGATTCACGGCGGCTGTGCCTTTGGTTGAACATACATCTGTGTCAGAATTAACGTGGTTACAGCTTCCTGTGTAACCACGTCCCGTGGACTGATAGTAGTCTGCTCTGCCCGAAGACGGAAGCAAATGCGCCGGATTCGTCAACCAACACCAGGACATGTCGCCTTCGCGGTGATCGCCGCCTTGCTGGTGTATCGCTACGCCGTTTCTATCTCGGGCGAACCGTACGGGAAGCAGCGTCGCGAAAAGGACGTCACGGTTGCCTGGGTGCTGGACGGTGACACATTCGAAACCGACAGCGGAGAGAGAGTAAGGTTGTTGGGAATTGACGCTCCGGAGGTGGCACATCATGACCAGGAAGAGGAGCCATTTGGCGATGAATCGACAGCGTGGTTGCGGCAGCAGATCAGCGGCGGTGTCGTCACTCTGCGCATGGGGGCTGAGGAAACGGATCGCTACGGACGAACTCTGGCCTGGGTCTACACGGCTGACGGCACATTGATCAATCAGTTGGCACTGTCGACCGGGCAGGCAAAGTTATTGGACCGCTTCGGGTTGCCGTGGCCCAAGCGCGTATTCAAAACATTGGACTCTGGGCAGCCGACCAGAGACACTGACAGAACCGGCGGTGGTGCCTGACGTTGTTGTTTATTCTTCTGAGTTATGAACGTCGCGCGACGCATGCTCACAGCGGCAGTGGTGTACTGCCACGGCAATCAGCGTTACGACGCAAGCCGCTTTCCAGACCAGCAGCCACCACGGTCGCCACCATGCCCCGGTCTGCATCTCCATGATCTCTGAGCCTGCGAAGATCAGAAACGTCAACGCGGCCAGGGTTGACCGTCTTCGGATCTTTTGGTCACGTGCTGCGGTCACGAACAGAACGACTGCGATGCACGTCCACAACAGCGTTTCGAATGCGTTAAAGGCGAAAACGTAGTCCATTGCGCGTGTCCTGTCCTCCAGGAGCCGGTGTCGGTGACCAGTTACGGGGTCTGTGTTGACGGAATTCTGATGTCGTGAGACAATCGCAACGTGCGGCGGCGAGGCACTGTTGCCCCCTTAAGAAACGACAAAACGTGTTGACAATCCGGTGGCAGTATCGGAACACAGGTGGATGGATCCAAAATGCGCATTTTCTTTTCCGTCGGTGAGCCCAGTGGCGACCAACATGCGGCACATCTGATTCAGGAGCTCAAGACTCGCAACCCGAAGATTCAGACGGAGGGTTTTGGTGGTCCGGAGATGCGGAAACAGGGTTGCAGTCTGCAGTTTGAGCTGACCCAATTGGCGGTGATGGGGTTCCTTCGTGTGATTCCCATGCTGGCAAAGTTCCGCAGGCTGGTCATTCAGGCTGAAACGTTCTTCGATGAAACTCCACCGGATGCCGTAGTGTTGGTGGATTTCCCAGGCTTCAACTGGTGGATTGCAAAGGCCGCAAAGCGACGCGGCATTCCCGTGTTCTACTACATGCCGCCGCAACTGTGGGCATGGGCTCCGTGGCGCATTCGTCGTGTTCGCAAATGGGTCGACCATGTCATCTGTGCTCTGCCTTTTGAATTCGAGTGGTACAAAAGCCGCGACGTGAACGCGACGTGGGTCGGACACCCTTTCTTTGATGAAGTCGCGTCTCGAAAACTGGACATGGACCTGGTGGCGAAATTGGGAGCTTCTGAATCCAGGCGACCGGTTATTGCCGTTCTGCCGGGATCCCGAAATCACGAAGTCGACCGCAACTTTCCGGTGATGCTGGATGTGATTCACCGCGTGCATAAACGTGTGCCGAATGTTCGGTGGGTTATCGGAAACTATAGCCCGGACCACAGCAGCGAATGCCAGCGCATGCAGTCGGACACCGGCGTGGCTGCGGATATGACCTACTACGTGGACAGGACGTCGGAAGTGATTGAAGCGGCGGATTGTTGTTTCATGGTGAGTGGTTCGATCAGTCTGGAGCTCCTTGCTCGCAGGACTCCGGGAGTGGTGCTGTACAGAGTCGGCCGGTTAGGGCGAATGGCGGCTCGAGTGCTGATGACCTGCCGATTCATCACACTCACAAACCTGATTGCCGACAAAGAACTGATGCCGGAGTTTGTGTCCTGTGGCAACCCGGCGTCAGACGCGGCCGCGATTTCTGACCAGCTGACACGATGGTGTCTGGATCCGAATTCACTCGCTTGCCGCAGGGACGAAATGTCTGAGCTGGCTGATCAGGCAGCTGTGACCGGTGCCACCGAACGAACGGCCGAATTACTGTTGTCGGCGTTGAACGACGAATCAACGGGCGTCGGACACGCGAGACAGGTCGCCTGAAGTCTTCGGCGGTGAGGTCTTTGATTCGCATCACGAATGAACCTGCGCAGGAATCAGGGGACTGACGTCCCCCGCTCGCCTTGGGCGAGCCGTGCACGTGAGTGCCCGGATTTCGTTTTTCCCGGGTGTTATGTCGTGAATGACGACTGGCATCTTCCTTCGATTCTTTCAAGAATCGGATCGGAAGAAGAATCATCCCGACGGATACTGCATCATGAATCCGAGCCAGCAGGAAATCCCGATCGTCTGTGACCGCTACTGGCTTTTGACGTGGACGATGTATGGCAGCTGGTTACCAGGCGACAAACGCGGATTTGTAAGCAATGTTCGGGATGGGGATGGGCCGGAGGTACGTCACAACATTCCCGGCACGGAATACGATTCGGACATGTCTGCCTTGGAAGCACACACGCGAAGTCGGATGAAAGCAGACCCAGTGCGAATTGATGTGCCGCAGGCCGAGGCGTTGTTTGTTCAGTTTCAGCAAACGGGGCGATTTCGTGGTTGGAGGTTATTCGCCGTGGCCATCATGGCGAATCACTGTCACATCGTAACGGGCGTCCCCGGAGATCCGGAACCGGCGACTCTGTTACAGAGCTTTAAGAGTTACGGAAGCCGAAGACTGAACGGAATTTTCGGCCGCCCAGTGAGTGGTACGTGGTGGACGGCGTCGGGATCGAAACGGAAACTACCCAACGATGCGGCCGTCCTTGCCGCCATTCGATACGTTTTGGATCAGGAATATCCGTTATTGATCTGGACAACGGAAGTTCCAGAACTGGATCTGGAAGGTGGACGAATCAAATAAGGCGAGCCGTGCACGTGAGTGCCCGGATTACGTTTTTCCGCTCACGTTTGGATCTCATGCGTCGTGAAGGGGATGTTTCTACGGACGGCGTCCTGGCAACTGCCGTGCGGAATGTGCGCAGGAATCAGGGGACAGACGTCCCCCGCTCGCCTTGGACGAGCCGAACACGTGAGTGCCCGGATTTTGTTCTTCTGCCCACGTTTGGATCTCATGCGTTGTGAAGGGGATGTTTCTGCGGTCGGCGTCCTGGCAACTGCCGTGCGGAATGTGCGCAGGAATCAGGGGATTGACGTCCCCCGCTCGCCTTGGGCGAGCCGGATACGTGAGTCGCCGCATTGATTACAACTTGCTTAGCATCTGCAGTGCCTTGGCTTCGAAGATGGCCTGCCATTCGGGGGCCAACAGGCAATCGCTGTCTTCCTGGGCACCTCCGACGTTGCGCAGTTGCTCTGCTGTCGGCGCATAGTACAGGTAGCCATTGGTATAACCGGCGATGAATGTTGGTTTCTGAGCGGACCTGGCCTTGAGGCCCAGGCCGATGCGAACGGTCAGTTCTCCAGGAAATGTTAACAGCGAGAAACTTCCGATTCGCAGTCCGACCAGTTCGGCATCGACGGTGCGTTTTCCGCCAGCGACGTAATGGGCCTGGTGCTTCACCAGCAACCTGAGATTCGTCTGCAGACGGGTCAACTGCTCCATGGTGTAAATGTTCCGAATGTAGCTGGCGATGTGTCGCCGGTTTTCTGCGTCAAGATGCCGCAGGTCCTGCCGCCCCAACTGGTCGTCGTGCAGATAGCGATGCGAATAATACGAAGGAAACTCTTCCGACAGGTTGTATTTGACCACCAGTGGAAGAAACGTCTTCAGGCTCAGGCTTGTTCCTCTTAACGAACGAAGCAGTCGTTCGCGTTCCGTTTCCATCAGGCTGATGCGTTCCGCCAGATCGGCTCGCGGAAGTTCAATCACCTGATTCAAAACCGTCAGTCGATTGTCTTCCCGGCTTTCGATCTTTCTGAGAGCTTTCAACGTGCTTAGCCCGAGCATGTTGCCCAGCGGTTCGGCATTCCGCGGATGATCAACGTCTTTGTAAAAGACGGGGTTGATGTCACCACCGCATCCCTGAACAAACAGGGCGACCGTGTCGTCACTGAGATTGTCTTCGATCACCTGAGACGCAAAGCCGGTGATGTCGGACGTGTTGAGTCCGCCAGGCACGCCCTGGATCGGGTGGCAGGCAAAGTTGTAGAGCACGGCCAGTGTTCGTCCGTCCAGTCGGTCGAGACGCAGAATTCCGATTTCGGGATCGACTGGACCGACTTCGGCGACCTCCTCGTCAGCCGGCAGTGAATAGGCATGTCGAACATCGGCTTCGCGACCACTCTGCAACTTCAGCCGCCGGTTTTCCATGATTCTGTCTTCGTGCCCGCTGCCGACCCCGACATGCACGGGGACCAGACTGGCAGCGGCTTCTTTCACCGCCTGCACAGTTCTTGCGTCCACATCCTGGCACACGATTCCGTGACAATGACTGGCATTGATCATCACGTTCGTGGGCTCGATGTTGAGGTCTTTCTTCAGTTGCGATCGTACGTTGCCGAGATAATCGTTTCCGATGGGACCGATCTCGCCAATGGCCACGGCATCGACTGAGACGATGACCGTCGTTGTGATGTCATCAGTTACCACCAGCGCCCTGGCGTGCAGACGTCCGTGAACGGGACCGGCATCAACCCGGGTGATGTCAACTTTCGCCACACCAGCTCGCAGCTGGCCAGCGTGTGCTGCATCTGTGAGACACGCGCACAGTGCGATTGCGAGAGTTCGTGATAAGACGGTCTTCATGTTGTTTACCATCGCGTCGTGGGTCCTGCGCAGAATTGGCCGTGAGTGTCCGCGCACACAACGCGAACCGTATGAGTCATAGTGTGACTCTGAAGTCCCCGACTGTGAAGTGAACGGCTGGCAAACGAAAAGAGTCCCGGTCTCTTAAAGAGACCGGGACTCCTGATTCATGGCCAACATGAACGGAAACGGTGTTTCTCGTTTCCGTTATTGTATTTAAACGTAGGCTTCGCAGTTCAGCCGCGACAACAGCCAGTTGTCAATAAAGCGAGCATCGTTGCAGCAGGGGTCGAGAGGTTCCTCAGTGACCCGCACGTCGACTTCAACGCCTGCGGCTCGAAGCAGTCTCACGGTATCCAGATTACATGCCAGCGTTTCGTTTGACGCCGTTCGGGAAACCGTGTGCAGGACGTTCTTGCCTCGCAGATCGGATTGATTTCCGAGCGTCACATGTTCGCGACACGTCGGATCGATCACGATCGCTCCGGCGAACCATTCAGGAGACTCGCCAAAGAGTCGCAGAGCAGTGTCGCCACCGGTGCCCGAGCCCGCCACAAAAATGCGTTCGCTGTGGATATGAAAAGCGCGACGCAGGCGACGAGCGGTTATGTTGACCAGCCGCTTCAGTGGTACGTGGCTGAATTCCAACGCACTGTTGTCCCAGCCAAAGCTGTCGTGACCGGTGAGCTGTTGATTGCCACGCAGGGCGAGACCGCAGTAATTCTGATCGCCGATGGCGTTCATGACCAGGTCGAGTTCATTCTCACTGCTGTGTTCATCGTGAAACCAGATCAGCAGCGGATAGGCGTAATTCTGTTCGTACTGGTTTGGCACGAACAACGACACCGGCCAGTCAGATGTTGCCACTGCGTCCCTCTCGTCGACGTTTTCTCGACATTCAGAGTTGTACTGTTCGCACAACTCCTTCAGCTCGAGGGGCATCTGGTCAATCTCATTGGTGGGGACGAGAAATGAGAGATCGTCGTGGAGATACGATTTCGTCTGGACTCGATTAAACATAGAACACTTCCGTGACTACGGTGAGGGGAGAAGAAGATAAGACTTCGCCAACCTTGCGAAGCGTGTTTACCGATGTTGTTGACAGCCGGCTGGGGTCAGCTGCTGACTCGATCTCTGGAGAACGAGTCCCGAACTACTTCCTGCAGTCGAAAATACTTTCCCGGACAGTCTGTTGATTTGACAGCATTGTGCCCAATCACCAGGCGAGCCGGTATGTGATATTGATTCGAAAGCTGCCCAATCAGGGTGCGGACAGCTTTCAGTTGATTGTCAGTGGGAGCATTATTCTGAAAGTTACCGATCAGACAAATGCCAATACCGTTTGCGTTGTGTGCAGTACTACCAGAGTGAGCGCCGTGAATCTGCTGTTTCCAGCGGAAGGTCGACTCGATTTTTCCGTCTTCCATTCCGTTGCCGTTACCGATCACAAAATGGTAACCAATTCCCAACCAGTTATTTCCGGCACGATCCTTACGCTGCCGATGTTCGTTATGAATGGAGCCCACACTACCTGTGTTCGTGGCCGAATGATGAATGACCAGGTAAAGCCATGAGTGTTCGGTTTCCAACGGATGCCACGCAAATCCACCGGTATTCTGTGCATTTTGTCTGGCAAAAAGCGTATCCGCAGAAGGATCAGAAGCCACTGCAACTCGTTGACGAAACATCGTTTCGCAGCAGATCGTGGGTGATGGGGGCGCAGCGTCCGCCGCAAACGTGATGTTCAATAAAAGTAGTACAGAAGATGTTGTCAGTATTACCGACATAATGCTCACAACAGTAGGTCCATGTTTTTGCAGTGGCCTGATTCGACACGCCGCTTTTGAGTTTCTACCACCGTATTCCCGGTCCCGACGCAAGAGCACGGAACTGGTTGTAACTCAGATCCACGTTCATGCTTCGGGTCTGGATGGCGGCCCGATTGGTGCTGTTCAGATAAGGGCTTGTTAAGGGACGTTTTGCAGATGTCCTGCAGAAATCTACCTCTGCCTTGAAATGCTGTCAACGAGGGCATGGCTGACGAAGCCGTCTGAGCCATTCCACCCGGCGGCCACCCGCTAAACGGGGTAGTCCACGTCAACTTTGCGGCCTCTACACGCCGCCGCATACTTTGCGCCCGCTGCCAGGGTTCGCTACGCGTTGCGTTGACAGTGCTCTTGGCCCTCTCAGAGAATTCTTTCCAGGAGTGCCAAAGTTTTCGGCGTCAACTGAACATGAACCAGGGATAGGTGCGACAGTTGGTGGCGTCGCGGTGTTCAGCGGATAGTGTCGTCAGCCGTCGCAGTTGTGGCTCGAACTCTGCGGAGACCTCGTCACGAACCTGATTCGTGAGCGCCTGGATAGTCGTGCCGATCTCTTTGGCGGATTGCCCACTGGCATGAGCCAGTTTCATGTTTTTCACCGCCGCTGCCTTGGCGTCACATAACCGAAGCAGCCGGGATTTCAGGTCTTCGCTGAACACGCTGGAATCAAAATGTCGTTGTGGGTTGTACTGCAGATCTCGCAACTGTTTCCGAATGGCATCCAGACGTTGCAGTTCGTGTTTGTCCGCGACAAACAGATAGCGCGATGCGCTGGCGACCGTATAGGGCGGCGGTTCAACATTCCACCATGTCCGAATAAACTCGTCAGTAAAGCGATCGTACCGGCCACCGCCCGTGCCGTGTACAAACAGATCGCTGAACAGCAGCCGCAGCGATGCGGTGATCAGCGCCCCACGTGGCACGATCTGAATGTTCTGCAGCAACATCGGTTCCAGTGATTCCGCTGTGATGCTGCCGGTAAACGAGTCAAGCATCTGTTTATTCGCCGTCAGCCGGGTGACGTTGCCTTCGAACTGAACCTCCAGAACATGCCGGTTTTTTTGGTCGTGACTGATTGCCCAAAAGGGAAGTTCGCAACTGTCGTCTGTGATTTTCAGATTGGGAAAAGGGTTCGCCGCATTACGGATGCCGTTCTCATCGCGAAACACTTCCAGCGACGCATTGTAGGCGGCTGCGAAGCGCCGTGCCTGTTTCAGAATATCTGCCGTGAAAGCCAGCATCTCGGGGAATGCACTGATTGCGGACAAAGGCAGTTCCAGCATTCCGCCGCCAATACCACGCTGCCGTCGCATGATCGTATTTGCTTCTGCGGCCGACGCCTTCGCGGCTGAGAGTTGAGCAAATTCCCGAAACGTCCGGGCCACATTCGACGCCGAGCTGGACAGCGACAGGTTGTTCAATTGACGCGCAACCAGTTCGCCGACTTCCTGCAACTCCGCTGCTGACTTTAATCGTCCGTGAGCAAACAGACTGTTCGATCTGGCGAGCGATTCAATTTGAAGAGTCGCTGATGCAACGGACCCGGATTCGCCTGCGTCGTCCGTTCCAGGGGCGTCGGCCTGCGGATAGCTGAACTGGCCTGCGTCGCCCGAATCGGTATCGATCATTACGGCAACGGCAATGGCACCGGCATCAGTGGCCAGCTGTTCGGTTGTGTTGTACTTGAACGTGAGACCGGAATGAAAGACCACCGGTTGGTGTCCCGTCAGCACGATCGGTTGCTCGGCCGTTTGACCAGTCAATACAGGTGTACTGCTGGACGGCAGGTCGGCATCGTCGGCCAGGGTGTTCAGTCGCAGAATATAGGACTCCGCCGCGGAGACGAGTCGCTGTTTCGCCGCCGTTCGCAGGGCGTCCAGTCGTGAATTGTCGAGCGAGTCGATTGCCAGTAGCTCCGCCCATTCTTCAAATGGGGGAGCGAGTCGGATGTCGGTGTATTGCGAAGTCTCGAGCGTCATAAGAAAGGGTGGGGGGCATTGAGTTTGCCTGCGGTATCCGGCGGTGACCGCGGAATATGGCGGCACGCTACGAATGGTGTAAGTGCGATGACGGGAAATTCACCCGTTTTCTGAGGATCAGTTGCATCTGTTACCGAATGTTCCCACGCCCGGTGAAATGCGGCAAAACTCAGTTGACTCAGAACGTTACCGCAGCCGTCTTTCTCGTGACTCAAAAAAGCGACGAAGGCTTGTGGCGTAGGATTCCCCCGTGTTGATCGACAGTTGGTCAACACCGGCACGTCGCAGTCCCGAAGACAGTTGCTGCTGAGTGTCTGCCGCTTTTTCGGAAAACAGACGGCGCACCTCCGGGTGCCGTGTGTCGACCTCGACCAACTCGCCTGATTCTGCATCGCGAAGCGTGATAAATCCAACATTCGGCAGCGTCTGCTCGCGTGGGTCGACGACTGTGATCGCCACAAGGTCATGCCGCCCATTAGAAATTGCCAGTGCCCGGCGTGAGGCCTCGGTCTGAAAATCGCTGATGAGGAAGACCACGGCGCGTCGCTTCTGTACGCGATTCAGATACCGCAGCGCCGTGTCCAGACTTGTGGCTTTCTGAACCGGCTCGACGGCAAGCATTTCCCGAATGAGCCGCAGCACGTTGCTCTTGCCCTTCCGCGGCGGAAAATAGCTCTCTACGTCGTTGGCGAACAATTGCACGCCGACTTTGTCGTTGTTCTTCAATGCCGAAAACATCAGCAGGGCCGCCATCTCAATCATGACGTCCAGCTTGGACTGCTGACCGGATCCGAAACATCCTGACGCGGAAATGTCCAGCATGAATAACACGGTCAGCTCGCGTTCTTCACTGAATCGCTTAATAAACGGTGTTCCCGCGCGAGCCGTGACATTCCAGTCGATCGTGCGAATTTCATCGCCCGGCTGATACTCGCGAACTTCGTCAAATTCCATGCCGCGACCGCGAAAGACACTCCGATACTGCCCCGCCAGCAGGTCGTTGACAGAACGGTTCGCCACAATCTGAATGCGCTGGACCTTCCGGAGAATTTCTGCGACCGATTGAACACTCATGGCACCGGCACCGCGCTGAGAATCTGACGGATCACGTCATCTGACGTCATCTCTTCAGCCTCCGCCTCGTACGTCAGAATGACCCGGTGTCGCAGAACGTCGTAGGCGATGTCCTTGACATCCTGTGGAGTCACGTAGCCGCGACCGTTCAGGAACGCGATCGCTCGAGCGCCCTTACCCAGAAAAATACTGGCTCGTGGTGACGCACCGAAGTCGACCAATTGAGAAATATGGTCAAGCTGAAACGACTTTGGGTCGCGCGTGGCCCGCACAATGGACACGATGTAATCCTTGATCTGATCGTCGATGTAGATCATCCGGACCACATCCTGCATATCGAAGATGTCCTGCGGACTAAGCACGGACTGCACCGGGCGAGCGGTCTCGTCCAGAGCCATATCCAGGACCTTCCGCTCCTCGTCCGGCTCAGGATATGTGATCGTTACCTTCAGCATGAATCGGTCAACCTGCGCTTCCGGTAGCGGATACGTACCCTCCTGTTCGATGGGGTTCTGAGTCGCCAGTACAAGAAACGGTCGATCCAGCGAATAGGTTTCGGTGCCGATGGTGACCTGCCGTTCCTGCATGGCTTCCAGCAGAGCTGACTGCACTTTCGAGGGGGCTCGGTTGATTTCATCCGCCAGAACGAGATTGCTGAAAATTGGCCCTTTACGAGTCGTGAACGATCCGTCGCCGGGCACGTAAATCATCGTGCCGATCAAATCCGCCGGTAACAGGTCCGGAGTGAACTGAATGCGGCTGAAATCGACAGCCAGCGCCTGAGCCAGCGCGGTGATGACTGTTGTCTTGGCCAGGCCGGGTACGCCTTCCAGCAGCACGTGTCCGTCGGTCAGCAGCCCGACCATCAGTCGCGATACCATCGCTTCCTGCCCGACAACGACTTTGCCCAGCTCTCCGTTCAGGCGACGAATCAGATCGGCCTTCTCGACCACTTTTTCTTTGATGTGTTGTATATCCGCCTGCATGACTACCTTCTGAAGTGCTTTTTCTTTTCGTCTGCGATGAGCAGAAACTGTCCATGTTGAATCGTTATCTGCATTGTCAGAGAGAGTCACCAGATGGCGGACCGTGCCTCGCACTCCGTCAGCTGATGCCCTGACACATTCAGTTCTGTCTTGATGTGTGCCACTGGCTCTGCCAGTGCCGCAATGCACCCAAAACACTGGCCACGCCAGTGGCACACAACCCCTCATTCATTTGCTGCCAAAGTTCCAACAGCATCTCCGCCTCGGCTGCAAATGACAATCGCCGGGCACGGCTTTTCATCGAGCCGTGTCTTGAAGCGCAAAGAAAGACCTGACTACGCCACGGCGACGAAGTCAGGTTTGGTCTTTCTGGCCGACAGAGCCGGCGGTCAACTATTCGCTTAACTGAAATGCTTCCACGAACATTCCGTTTTCGTCCTTCTTTGCGTAGCTGCCGGCAGGATGAATGTACTTTGCGATCGCTTCAAACGGTGGCAGCGTCGTGAAATCGACCTTGTCGAACAATTCATCCATACCCGGAAATTGATCTGCTGCCTCACCGCTTTGCAGCATTTCGTAGAGTGAGCGATACTGTTCCGCTGGTCGACTGAACTGGATGGAAAGAGCGTTGGCTGGAAAATGCTGAGCAACGCGACGATAGTCGGCGGACTCGGACAGAGGACGAATGTCATCGTCATTTCGAAGAGTCTGATTCATCAGAGATTCTCCCAGACCGATCATTATTTGACCGCCGGAAACCACGACTCCCACGGACTGCCCTGCTTCCGGACCCTCGATTTCGTAAAGCGTTGCGCCCTGAAACTCTCGGGACTGCATGCCCAACAAGTCTGCGATCTTTGACAGAACGGCTGCAGCCGATTCGTCGTTGCGAACACCAAGTGCCAGCAGCATCTGATCGCCACCATAGCCGGCCCGTCCACCAGGAGCGCCGACCAGTCGGATCTGCCCCGTCAGCTGATCAATGATGTCTTTTTTTACGTGAAGTCCCGGACCACTTTTGGCCAACTGATTCAAGCGCTCCGCTACTGCTCCGGATCCTTGAAACGAATCGACCAGTGATTCGATGGCGTTAAATGCGTCATCAATCTTCCACTTCAGGGCAATGTAAGTGGTTGCGTCTTCCTTGACCCACGCCGGCGGTGCCTGATCGCCTTCGTCGAGTTGGAACACCTGCATCAGGGCTATCGGTGGTTGTTCCGAGTAGAACACCGATCGCTGCACGCTTTCAAACTCACCGCTGCCCGCTTCAGCGATAGTTCCCATGGCCTTCAACTGATTCAGGCCCGTCATTGGCAGGATGGACAACAACATGCCTCCCCCCATCGTTGCCTGCTGGCCCAGCGACCCAGTGGTGATAAGATCTTTAACCAGACCAATGGGGTCTAAAAAGAACGTGCTTAAAGACGTTCGATCGCCTGACTGGCAGCGTGACATAATGTAGGAATAGGCTTCGTTACTGGTGAAAGCGTCGTTAGCTTCACCGCCCCAGTTCGTCAGTGCGGATTCCAGCAGTTCGCCTCGGTTGGAAATGACCAGGCGGCCGTCCTTCACAAACCAGCCAAATTCTTTGGCAAGTGGCGTTGGTGGCTTTCCCGGATATTGAATCTGAAACATCGTCAGTGCCGTCCCGTCGAAGACTTCGTCTTCGTGGCTCAGTTTGGGAATCTGCGACAACACTTCAACTGCCTTGGCCAGCAGGTCCTGAACCTGTTGTTCTTTGTCGCCAAAGTCCATAAAAATTACCAGGCCCATCTTGTTGCCCGAAACTTTGGACACAGCCATTGAGATTTCGCCGCTGGGGATTTGAAGAAATTCCAGCAGCGTAAGTCCCAGTGCCTCCTGAACCTGAACTAATCCTTCGTCCAGCTCATTGCTGAATGCATTTGTGACCTCGGCCTTGAAATCGTCCAGAGCGGGATCGTTCCACAGTTGGCCGACGGACGCCTGAGTGAAATGGCTCTTCAGGGCTGTGATGTTCGGAAAAGAAACGTATAGGTAGGTGTCCTGCGGAAGGATCTGGTCACTGAGCACCCTGCCTGTAGATCCCGTCTGACCATGTGCCGGCAATGCGGCTGCCAGAGTTGTGGAAACGGTCAGGACACCTGTCAATAAAGCTCGATACATCGAACTAACCTCAGTCTAAACGGAACGTGTGATGGATTGTGCAGAGCAGCCCTGACTCACCGAACTCGGTCGAGCGCTCAACGTCTGAAGAGTGTAGTTAATCGCCATTCGAACGAACAGCTAACCTTTAGGCAATTGAAACGTCGCGGTGTGTCCGCTGAGTGGGGGCAGGCTGGGAGAGCATTCGATTCTGACTTCACACTCTCTCTGGGCACTGGCATCTCCACAATCAATTTCACCCTCCACGTGGGAGGGGCGCAAGGAACGAGCGGAGGGCGGTTGGTGCAGTTTTGCGACAACAAGTGAGGAAACGCCCGAAAAAAGCTCCCCTCGCTTAGGCTCGACCCTCCTGGAAGGAGGGTGAAATCTTTCGTCGCCCCTCGTGTACAGTACGTATGCTCGTCGGAGAGTAAATGACCAACGCCAATCCCGCGAAAAACAGTCAACGCCCGAATTCAGGGTTGACCATGCACTCGTTCGCATTGCGCCGCAGGTTCCTGGCCACTATTCTGAAAATTGTTGGTGGCGTCACACGTTCAGATTCCCAGTTCCACCGCAATATGTTTACCAATGTTAAGCGATGCTGTGGCAGCGGGGGACGGAGCATTGCAGACGTTCAGCACTCGATTCTGCCGAAGAATCAGAAAATCGTCCACTAATTTTCCTTCAGGCGCCAATGCCTGAGCACGTACACCAGCCGGAGCCGGCACAAGATGCTCGCACTTGATCTCCGGCACAAGCTTCTGCAACGCTCGCACAAATGCGGCCTTTGACAGCGAACGCCAGATCTCGCCGGCACCGGTCTTCCAGTACCGTAGTGCCAGCCGAAGAAAACCTGGATAGATGAGCGATTCAAACAAATCTCGCGGATTGATCTGGCCCCACGAATAGCCTTCTCGCGCGAGGGCCAGGACGGCATTGGGGCCGCATTCCACACCACCTTCGATCATTCGCGTAAAGTGCACGCCTAGAAACGGAAACTCCGGATCCGGCACCGGATAAATCAGGGACTGGCAGAGATGTGCGGCTTCCGGCACCAGGGTATAATACTCACCGCGAAACGGGACAATCTTTTCCTTCATCTTCTGGCCCGACAGTTTCGCCATGCGGTCGCTGTGCAGTCCTGTGCAATTGACCACCTGGGCCGCTTCCACAGCACCGTGCGGCGTGACAAGAGTCACGGCGTCGGTGGCCTGACGGATTTCGACAACTCGGGAACCGAGGCGTATCACAGCGCCCCGACTTTCCAGTATTTTGCCCAGCTTCGTACACACTCCCGGGTAGTCCACGATGCCCGCTTCCGGGACGTGAATCGCTTTGATACCTGCTGTATGAGGTTCCAGTTCTCGCAGTCGGTCCTGGTCGATGATTGCACAGTTCACGCCGTTCTGCTGACCGCGATCGAGAATGTTGTCCAGTGCCGAAAACTGACTGTCACTGGTCGCGACAATGACTTTTCCCGTTTGTTGCCAGGCGACGTCGTGTTCTGTGCAGAAGGCTTCCAGCGCCACCTTGCCTTCACGGCAATTCTTCGCGCGCAGAGAGCCCGGCTTGTAGTAAATGCCCGAGTGAATGACGCCGGAATTGCGCCCCGTCTGATGCGCTGCCAGCGACGATTCTTTTTCCAGCAACACGATCTTCCGGTTTGGATCACGTTCTGAAATCTGCCATGCGGTGGCAAGGCCGATGATTCCACCCCCGATTACTGCGACATCAAATTGCGACATAAAGGGGCTTCTACAACGGGGGATTCATAGAAAATCGCCCCAGGGGCGAGTGTTTTTGGCCGGAAGTGGATCTCAGGAAAATAGTGACGGGCCGGGAACGACTGCCGATGCGTCTGCCAGTTCCGGAATCTGGTTGAATTTGTAGCGGCAATGGGCGCCCTTGTCTTGATTTGTTTGGATTTGTCGCAAGGATTTCCACTTTCTGAGCGTCCGGTCGCTGCGGTCTTACCCATGCCGGGCGAGTTGACGTTTCGACAATCGGTGAATCCCGGAAAGAATACCAAATGCCTTCAAAAATCGTTCTCAGCGTTGGTCAGTGTCGCCCTGACAATGCAGCGATCACACATTTCCTGACATCAAATTTTGACGTGGAGGTGCTCGCGACGGACCTGGTCGACGATTCGTTGACGGCTCTACAGAAAAACTCGGTGGATCTGATTCTGATCAATCGCAAGCTGGACACGGATTACAGCGACGGAATGGAGATCATGAAGCAGATTAGAAGCAATCCCCAGACCGAACAGATTCCCGTTATGCTGATATCCAACTTCCCCGAATCACAGGAACAGGCTGTCGCCGCCGGAGCGACGTACGGTTTCGGAAAAGCAGAATTGTCATCGCCGGAAACCGTGCAACGTGTCCGCGACGCGCTGGGGCTGGATTAGCAGGTTGTCCGGATACCAGAAACAGTGAGCCGCAAGGCGCTAGCCGCGGGTAAAAACACTGCCAATAACCGGCGGCTAGCGCCGTGCCGCTCACAAGAACAGACGTATCCGGACAGCCGGCCAGGTCGCGTTGACCTGAGCATTGTTCCCCTGGATCCGTACGTCGTGCTGACGTTTCTCGAGCGACCAGCGGGAGCGGCCCATCTCATTCCCGGGCGTCAGCCCGCACCGGCCCGCGTGAACCCAGGCAGTACAGGTATTCCTGTCGACGTCCGTCGACCTGATGCGTCACGCGAGTGTAGATGCGGCTGCCGCAGATTGTCGGTGTGGCAAACACACTTTCGCCAAGCTTGTTTTGGGCCAGTTCTTTGAAAGCGACTGGCGAGGCTTTAAAGACAAAGGTTGTGCCTTCTTCGTTGGTTGCGTAGATGCGGTCGCCCACCAGAACCGGGGAACTGCTGAAGGTGCCGCCGAGACGACTCTTTCCCGGCAGGTCGCGAAGCCTCCGTCCAGTGCTGCATACAGATAGCCGTCACTGCACAGCATCGACGGCACGTAGGCTCGCACCGTGTTTTCCCAGGTGACGGTTCCTGATCCGTCGGCGACAACGGCGGCCATGTGGTTCTTTGGGTATCCGCCGCTGGTGTAGATATGCACTCCGTCCGTCACCGTCGATGTCACACATTCCGTTGTCGCACCTTCGATCTCCCAGTTGGTTGTACCTGTGAGGGGATCGAGACTGGTGACTTTGTCACACCCCGTGAGGAACAGCTGGTCTTTTCCGGCAACGTTCAGAATGATGGGCGAGGAATAATTGGGTTTCGCCGGTCGCGACTGTTTCCAGACGATGTCGCCTGACGCCCGGTCCAGCGCTGCCACGGCACCACCGCCCTTATTGTCGGCCCCAACAATGACCAGGTGCTTGTAGGGAGCCGGTGACGAGCCGTACCCCTGATGCACGACGTAGTCACTGATCTTTGTCTGCCAAAGCCGGTCTCCGGACATGTCGAACGCTGTCGTGAAGATCGCTCCGTTGTTCAGGAAATTGATAAACAGCCGCTGACCGTCGTACGCGACGGTTGATGAGGCCTGTGACGCCTTTTTGTTTCCTCCGGTTTCCAGGTGGCCCTCGTGAGCCAGCGCTTCCCAGACGCGTTCACCGGTCTGGCGGTCGAAGCACAGCACCGACTGCACCTCACGTTCCGGATCTGCCACCGCAAGGAAGACCTGGTCACCGATCACTGTCGCGGAGCCGTGTCCCCGGCCGGGCACGGCGACCTTCCACAGCACGTTTTCCGTTTCGCTCCATGTCAGTGGAGGAGACTGTTTGGCGCTGGCGATTCCGTTTCGCTGAGGTCCACGCCACCACGGCCAGTCGTCAACGCCATAGCTGATCGCTTCGGCTGTGGTCGGTTTCTCCGCAACCGCAGCGACCTGTCCAAACGGGAATAACAGAACGGCAAGGACAACAAATCGCATTCGAAGTCTCCGCAAGACGAGTTGATACTCTAATAGAGGTGGTTGTTGAATTGCCATGTTCATATCGGATTGTGGGTGGTCATGAATGTTGCGGGCAGGAAGAGTGTTGGAAGTCGTTTTCGGCGGAATACCATTCGGCGTGACTCCTCCTCTGACGGATCAGGATTCTCGCCACGCCCGTTAACTTTACCGATCACACTGCATTTGCCACCGGCTCGGCAATCCTGCCATTCTGCAGATGGATGACACTCTTTGCACAGGCCACGGCTCGGTCGTCGTGAGTCACCAGCAGGACGGCTCCTCCATCGGCCGCAAAGTCGGCCAGATATCCGAGCACGGTGTCTGCATTCTGGTGGTCCAGGTTCCCAGTCGGTTCGTCGGCCAGAATCAGTTTTGGTTTATTCAGCAAAGCACGGGCCATGGCGGTTCGCTGCCGTTCTCCACTGCTTAACTTGGCTGGTACATGCTGCTGACGGTCTGACAGGCCAAAGCGTTCGATCAACTGCAGCGCACGGTCCCGTGTTTCCGTTTCGGATCCCGCTACTGCTATCGCGGGTGCCAGAACGTTTTCCAGAACATTGAGGTACGGCACCAGGTGAAACTGCTGAAAGACAAAGCCAATCGTCCTCGCTCGGAATTCTGCTCGCGCATCGTTGGTCAACGCGTAGGGATCCTGTCCGTCTACCTGTACCTGACCTGAATCAGGCCTCAGCAGGCCGCCCGCGGTCAGAAGCAACGTCGACTTGCCGCACCCGCTTGCTCCCTGAACGGCAACGAATTCGCCTTCAGTGATCTGCAGCGAAACGTCGTTAACCGCATGGACGGTTGAAAGAGCGTCTGTGTATGTTTTGGAAACACTATCAAGCGAAAGCAGCATATTGATTCTTTATCCTCCCTGCAGTACGACGGCAGGGTCCTGTTGAGCAGCCAGCAACGCCGGCACCCAGCTGGCGATTCCGGTCAGAATGAGCGCCAGCACCGGGGACGCGACGATTGTTATCAGCAGGTCGCCTTCGGCAAACAACTGCTGCCATGGCAGACCGATTGTCGACAGGCCACCCAGTGCCCAGCCGATCCAGAAGCCCAGGCCGATGCCCAGCAGGCCTCCAGCCAGACCAATGGCCGCTGCCTTCGAAAGAAAGACCTGGATGATCTGTCGAGCTTTCAGTCCGACCGCTCGCAGAATTCCGATTTCTTCTGTCCGCTGACGAGCATTCGCCAGCGCCAGCAGAAAGATTGTCACGGCCGAACCCAACAGAACCAGTGGAACCAGAACAGCGGCGAATCCGGCGTGCTGTTGTTCCAGTTGATTTCGCGTTTGTTCTTCACGCAGCAACATCGCCTGGCTGGATTCCTTTTCCTGTGCCAATGCTGATTCCGCCGTTTCCTTGGCTTTCGCGCGGGCCTCCGCGCGGGCCAGGGCCTGCGAATATTTTTCAACGACTTGTGTGCCCGGCAGGATCGCTTCGATTTCTGCACGAATCGCTGAGATGCGGTCGCCCGCACAATCACATTCGAGGGCCAGAATCGCGTTGATCAGATTCTGCATGCCGAGCAGTTCCTGAGCCTGCCTGAGATTAATCCAGATCGTGACGTCATCGGTCGAACCACGTTCGGGATGTACGGCAGAGATCGTAAACTCCGTTTTCTGAAACGTCACGGTGTCGCCAACTTTCAGTCCCAGTTCTTTTTGGATCTCATGTCCGACAACCATTTTCCCTTCAGCGACTTCATCCAGAATTGGTTTCTTCAGGCCCCGGTGCGTAATGGGGACTTCGCCTCGAGTTCCGATCAGAATGACGTCCCGATCATGTTCCGGCCAGGAAACTCGCCGAGTCACGCTGGGCAACAGATGGTTGATGGTGACGATTTTGGACTGTCCCAGCTTTTCGACATAGATTTCCGGCATTGTGGCCGTCATTCCGTCCAGCAGCATTTCCGACCGGGACTGTTCCTGAGGAATGATCAGGATGTTGAAGCCGAGCCCCTTCATGTGTTTCCGCATGGCGTCCTCAAGTTCAACGCCAGCCTGTTTGACCGACTCCTCTTTGGCGGCAATCGCTTCGGTGACTTCGGACTGCTTCGCCTGCAGCAGGTGTTCGGTGATGACGCGGTCGGCCCGCAGCAGCGTTTGGGCTCCAACAAGGCAGGCCACAGCGGTGGTGACGGAAATGACGCCCATCACAAAACTGAGTTTTCGATGCCGGATTTCACGGATGGCAAGTCGCCAGACAGTCATGAGATTTCCTTTGCGGGACGGCCCGCATGCCGATGCGGGCTGACGCCCGGAAGGTGTTGGCCCGGTTTCTCTGGGGCAAAGAGACGTCGGTTAAACGGTTCAGCGCGTTCGGGGCATGAAAAACAGCGAGGCGACGACAACGCCGATAACAAGAAACATCAATACGAACATGACATTCTGTCCCATGCCGGCCGACGGGGCCGCAACGGCGTCGCTGGCGGCCACGGGCGATGCGACCGGCTGTGAAGCGTCACCTGCTTCAGCGGGTTCTTTGGCCGCGACCACGTCTTGTGATCCTGAACTGTCATCATGTGCCGCATCTGTCACGTCGTTGGCCTGGGCCAGCAGCACATCAGGTTCTTCAGCCGACGCGGTGTCGACACTATTGCTGTCAGCGGCGTCGTCCGGCAGTCCGAATCCGGAGAATCCCGCCAGTGGTGGCAGGTCTTCGTCCAACGGTTCGGTCGGAATGACCATCCCGTCCCAGTCGATGTTCATGATCAGGTCAACGCCGGGGTTCTGAGCTTTCACGGTACACTGACAGGCACCGGTCAGAAACTGCGAAGCGTCCTCAATGACATCCGGTGCGATGCCTTTACCGACCAGTGCGTACAAAGCCCGGCCACGTCCAAACACCGGAAATGCCATTGGCTGGCCACTGAGTTCGGCGTCCATCAAATCCGGTTCGACTCGCAGCAGCATCTCGACCAACGCGCGTTCTGCAGCATCCGCCCGCGAAATGCGAACGGCAGAAAACGCTATCTTCAGGGCGTCCGGATTGACCGACAGATCGCCAAGATCCTCTTCTTCAATTTCCGGCAGCTTCAGTTCGGACTGCAACCGCTTCAGTTCTGACGTCAGCAGGTCGAATGCTTTGTCATCCTGGTCTTGATTACCACACTCAAGGAAGATCCAGACGACCGATTCTCCTTCGACCAGCTTTTTGCCAATCTGGGCGCGTGCCGGGGAATCCATCACCATTGCGGCGTTCTTTGCGTTGAATTCACCTTGCCAGATTGTCTGAGGTGGTCCCCACTTTGGCGGAGACTGAACAACCATTCGTGGCAACTGCTCTGATTGATGATCCTGCCACAGTTTCTGCGTGACCGGATCTGTGTCCGCGGCCACGTCGATTACAGTGACCGCGACATTGGTCAACGGCCCTCCGTCTGCGCCCAGCGGCTGCATCGAATCGACTGCGGCCTGCTGTTCTGTTGTCAGGTCGCCGCTGTGAAAGACGAAGGCGATGTACGAGTCCGGCCGCCAGTGTTCCAGAGCGTAGCGAAAGACCGGCACGGAACAGGCCAACGCCAGTGAAGCGGTGGCCATTACCATCAGCGCCACCGCAGTGGCTGTGCGACGTCCCTTCGAGGCGCGCCCACCGCTACCGATCAAGCAGAGAAATGTACGACTGAAAGCAGCAAGTCGCGAACTGGCTGAATGACGCGGCATGGCGAGTCTCGCAGTGCTGCGAATGGTGGCCGGCAATGCCGAACATTTCGCAATTGGTAGGACAGATGGAGAGATGACCGTTACAGTGTACGACCATACGTGGGGACGTTCAACCGCCTTGCGCCGATGGTTTTTACGACTGGCCCGAATTCGCGAGTCACTTGCGGTGGCTGCCAGTTCGGGAAAAACGTGCGGTGACGCCGTGGAAAAACGGCGTCACGGTGTCTTCATCGAACGTCTCGTGTTATGGTCATTGAAAGTCAGATAACGGCTATCCGGTTGTTCTGGCGAGACACCTTCGGCAGGCTACCCACTCGCCTTTTTTAGTTCTGTCAAAGGAAACGAGATGCTTTCGTTCCCGTCGCGTCGCCTTGTGACCATCGTATTCATTGCATTGTCTGCCGTTGGGCATGAATTTTCCCACGCAGCGGACTGGCCCACTTATCGAGGCAACAACGGTCGAACGGCCGCCAGCGGTGATGAGATCGCGGTTCCACTGCAGGCGGCATGGAAATACGAATCTCCCGCACCGCCGGAAATGGCGTGGTCCAGCGGCGAAGGCCGTGAAATGGAAGGCAAGATACTGGGACACCGTGTCAAGTTCGACGATGTCTTTCATCCTGTGGTCGTGGGCGGAAAACTGTTCTTTGGTGCGACGGATGACCAGCTGCATTGCGTCGATGTTGCGACCGGCGCAACGGAATGGACGTTCTTTACCGGAGCTCCGATTCGGCTGGCACCGTCCGTGACGAATGGCCGCGTCTACTTTGGATCCGACGACGGTCATGTTTATTGCGTTGATGCCGCCAGCGGTAAACTGCACTGGCAATTCCGAGCAGGTCCGGAGGAGGACTGGCTGCTGGCTCGCGGTGAATTAATTTCCCGGTGGCCTGTGCGAACCGGCGTGCTTGTTGACGATGGCGTCGCATTTTTTGGCGCCGGAATATTTCCCCATGAAGACGTCTATCTGTATGCGGTGAACGCAGACGACGGTTCGGTGATCTGGAAACAGGACAACCTGAGTGCTGGCGACGCGGGGCGGAATGACATTTCTCCTCAGGGATATTTACTGGCCAGCGATGATCTACTGTTCGTGCCGTCAGGCCGTACACTTCCCGCGGCTTTCGATCGCAAGACCGGCAAGCTGGTTCACAAACGAACACACAGTTGGCGTTCAACGGCAGGTGGCGTCATTGGAGGAACGAAGGCGATACTGGCCGATGGTCAGCTTTATTCCGGAGGCCCGCATCACCTGCTGGCGATGACTCAGGAAAAAGGCGACGTTGGTTTCGGGTGGTTCGCCGGTCGACAAATGTCGGTCATTGACGACGCTGCGTACGTGGCCACCGGCACTGTTGTGGCCCGTCTTGACCGAGTGGATTATGCCGTCAACAGCCGCACCCGACACAAACTTGAAATGGACATCTACTCGTTGTCTCGCAAGTTGCGATCAGAAAAGGACAAGGTCAAAGCAGAAGGAATTCGAAAACAGATTGCCGACGCAAACGATGGAATTCGTAAGATCGCGGACGTCGGCGTCGCCTGGCAAAAAGACACGCTGGACGATGCGGCGCTGTTGGCTACACCGAATGTTGTATTCCTGGGAGGTGATGACAAGGTCACAGCGTACTCGGCCGAGACAGGCGACGTTGTCTGGCAGGCCAAAGTTGATGGTCGGGCGCGTGGACTGGCGGTCGCCGATGGTCACCTGATCGTGTCAACCGACAAAGGCAGCATTCACACGTTCGGCAGCGGCGGGACCACCGCAGCCACGCCGCACGTCGCGTCGAAGTTTTCAACTTCGGAAGCCTACCAGCAGGCCGCGAAGGAAATTCTCGCTCAGACAGGTGTGCAGCGCGGATTCTGCCTGGTGATCGATGGTGAAGAAGGCCAGCTGGCGTACGAAATTGCGCGGCAGAGTGAGTTGGAAGTTTATGTCGTCGAATCAGACGCACAGAAAGTCGCAAAGGCGCGAGCGAATCTGGTCGCTGCGGGCGTCTATGGCAGTCGAGTCACCGTCCATCAGTTTGACGTGGCCGACATTCCCTATTCAAACTACTTTGCGAATCTGATCGTCAGCGACCGATTTGTGAAGACAGGCGAATCGCCATCGGATCCCGCACTGGTCGTCCGCCACCTGAAACCGGCCGGCGGTGTCATGTGCTTCGGGCAACCGGGACAAAGCAACGCTGCCACAGCGACAGCGGCTGTTGAAAAGGCAGGCCAGTCGAAGACTCTGACGGCACCTGAGGTCACTCAGAAAACTGCGGACGGATGGGCCACACTGTCTCGCGGCATGTTGCCGGGAGCCGGCGGCTGGTCGCATCAGTATGGCAACCCCGCGAACACGGCTGTCAGTGACGACCTGCGAGTCAAAGGCGGTCTGGGCGTGTTGTGGTATGGTGATCCGGGCATCGGAGACATGGTCAATCGACACGATGGTGCCGTTGGTCCACTGGCGATCGGTGGTCGGTTGTTCGTGCAGGGCGAAACAAACATCCGCGCCTATGATGCTTACAACGGATTGTTCCTGTGGAATTACGATAATCTCAACGCGATTCGAACCGGCGTCTTTATGAACGTCAGCCCCGGCAATCTCGCGGCGACGGAAGATCGGTTGTACCACTTTGTCGGCGACGAGTGTTTTGAAGTGGATGCCGCCACCGGCAAAGCCCTGCGAGTCCATCGCCTGCCGGCATCTCGTGACGACGGCAAGCACCAGTGGGCGTATGTTGCCGTTCAGGACGGCCTGCTGTTCGGCACGGCCACGGTCATGGAAGATATCGACGCCCGCAATCGTCGCCGCGGTCGCAGAACGAAGGATGCCACAGATGCTATCTTCGCCATCGACCTGAAGACCGGAAAACATCTGTGGGATTATCAGGGTGACAGCATTTCGCATCGCACAATCGCGATTGGCCCGAAACGTGTGTTCTTCGTTGACAGCACAATCACCAGCGAACAACGCGCAGAGATCCTGCGACAGGACAAAACGGCGCTGGAGGGGCTGGAGGGCAAAGAACGTGAGATCGCAGAAGACCGCCTGAAGACAGCTGACCTGCGTCGCGCTGTGGGGATCGATTCACGAACCGGCAAGCAACTCTGGTCGCATCCTGTCGATGTTACTGACTGCAGCGAGATCGGCATCGGCGGTGGAATGCTGACGCTGATGTATCAGAACAACACGTTGATCCTGGGTGGTGCCAACGCCAACGGCCGAGTTTTCGCGCAGGCGTCTGGTCGCTCTGTCCGCCGACGACGGCTACAAGCTGTGGGCTAAAGACGCCAATTACCGTCACCGTCCGATCATTGTGGGCGAAAAAGTCCTGGCCGAACCCTGGATTTATGATCTGCAGACCGGCGAGCAACAGACTCGAAAACATCCCATCACCGGTGAGGACGTCCCATGGTCGATGATGCGGACCGGTCACCATTGCGGCATGCTGACAGGTGCGGATTCCGGTATGATCATGTTCCGTTCCGGCTTCACCGGCTTTATGGATCTGGAACAGGATGCCGGCGTGCGTCATTTTGCCGGTCATCGTCTGGGCTGCTGGATCAACGCCGTGCCGGCCAACGGGCTGGTGATGATTCCCGAAGCCAGCGCTGGCTGCGTGTGCCTGTTTTCCATCGCCTCCACCATTGTACTGGAACCGCGTGAAGCCCGACGGCCGTGGGCAATTTACAGTTCGGTCGGTACAAAGACTCCCGTCCGGCATCTGGCCCTGAATCTGGGAGCGCCTGGCGATCGCAAGGATGCTCATGGTACGGTGTGGTTGTCATATCCTCGGTACAAGGCGTATCAGGAAACGTCTCTGGACGTCAAACTGGATTTGAAGCCGCAGTTCGCCAGCAAGGGCGGATATCAAAGCGTTAACGAAAACGCGACCGAGCTTGGTGATGCCCAGGCCCCGTGGCTGTACACGTCATGGGCCAACGGGCTGAAGGAATTAACTCTGCCGCTGCTGGGCAAAGACGATGCACCCGCGACATTTTCTGTTCAACTTCACTTTGCCGATGTTCGAGCGGCTGATCAGGGAGCGACGTTTG
>LWDU01044225.1_pt1 | contig 37278 bp, 36 predicted proteins | sample 727161 | NCBI WGS metagenome assembly LWDU01 (sample SAMN04566230, study PRJNA314399) | hydrothermal vent metagenome | isolation source: deep sea hydrothermal plume seawater | place: Mexico: Gulf of California, Guaymas Basin | collected 2004-07-11 | reverse complement strand
TACTACACAAACAACACCTAGCACGGTAACTATTTGTGCCAACTCCACACCTACATTAAAGCTTATTAGGGTAACTAAGAAGGTATCAGGATCCATTTCAAAATCCTTAAGCATACTTGCAAAACCTAACCCATGTATAAGCCCAAATAGGAACACAATAATACTTTTACGAATAATTGACTGCTTTAAAAGTATATTTTCAATAGCTACATAACTGATTGAAAATGCAATCAGCGGTTCTACAACTCTGGCTGAAATCTCTACCAACTCATACATTGACAACCCTAACGTTATAGTGTGTGCTACAGTGAAGGTTGTAACTAGTAGCAATAACCTTCTCCATAACAAGGTAGACAAAGCCATGCCGACTATAAACAACAAGTGATCCCACCCCAAAGGAATGACATGGTCAAAGCCAATAGATATAAACTCTATAATTCTCTGAGAGTTTGAGACTGCCTCCTGTTCATCAATTAATATTTTCCCACTAGATGACCCATCCCTTAACCATACCCAATCGCTCCAAGTGTACTCATCTTTTTTATATACTCGATAGCGTAGTGCGCTATCTCCGTGCACTTTACCAAACTGCCAAGCAATGCTTTTTGGTGACTTACTGAGTTTCACAGAATACTTAAGTATAGATTTTCTTGGCCTTTTTGTGTAACCAACAATATCAATGAATGAGGATTCTAGTTGTAGTTTCTCCTTACTTCCGTCTATTGAAAGATTAATACTGTCTAAGAACTCAGTTTGAAACATTTCAAAGCGGCTTTCTAGTTCCTTTGGCCTTAACAACCTAAGGTAATTATATTCGTCAGAATTTGGTGCCTCTGAGGTACTAGCGTATTGAGTGCCAATACCTGTCATTGCCGCTTCTAGACTAAGGTCAATACTTACTTCAACTCTTTTATCAGAAAAAATTGATATTTCAACTAGAGCCGGCTTAACAACATCGGCCCCAGCTATGCAGCTAAATAGATATAAGATCAAAGCAATTTTTTTCATAAATTGATTACAAAAATGGCCACATAATGTGGCCATTTTAATTTAGTTAGTAAACTATCTAAATCTAAATTAAATCTCCGGCGTACCCTTCAATGCCAGGGTTGTCTTTAACGCCTTTGATTGTTGGATGGTTTACTTTTGATAAATTAAGGTGTTTTTGTTTCCGTAGGTAGTCTGCAGCTACATCCCACATAAGTCTGCCGTTTCCTATACTCCCTACTTGTGCCCAACCAGAGACCTTGTATGATTTGTTTGGATCGATTGTGGTTCCATCGTCGTCTTTAATATTGCTTATACGTTCACCCAATGATGCCGCAGGATCAATCGTGTAATCTAGCCCACCCATACGCACCATATCCCCTCCTGACTGTAGATAAGGGTCTTGCACGAATAGATTTTCTGCTATAGCTTCTAATACATCTTTAAGTTGTGATCCCTTCATTTCATTAACATAAGTCTCCCCATAAGTCATAGATGTATTTGTCATAAGGTCTTCCATTGTTATGTCGTGTCCGGCTAACACAGAAGTGCCCCAACGTACTCCAGCTGACATAGCAAAATCAGCATCATGCTCTTCACGTAATGAATTCACTAATACCTGATCCCAGGTACCCATAAAGTTGCCACGTCTATAGAGTGTTTGTTCAGTTGTACACAACTTTTCAGTCAATATTTCTTCATAAGTCTTTCCAACACGGTTTGGATTATTCGACATGGTGGAGCTACGAGCTTCAACAACATTCTCGTCATACTTAGTATTACGCATCTTGTTAATATAGGAGACCATCTCAGGGTCTGGCTTAATTAAATTAGTTAATATTGGCAACATCTTATATTCATAACCAGAAAATTTATGATCTTTAATGTCAATATCCATAACTCCAATATACTTTCCTGAGCACCCTGCATTGGTAACAACAGTAACTCCACCTGCATTATTGACTTCAACTGGTTTTGGCATCCCGTCATGTGTGTGTCCACCGAATATCGCGTCAATACCAACAACCTGAGAGGCCATCTTGATATCTACATCCATACCGTTGTGAGAAACCAGAATAACGGCGTCTGGATTTTCATTTTCTTTAATATCAGCGACAAGTTCGCTCATTTCATCTTCGCGCAAGCCGAATGACCAGTCAGGGAAGAAGTATTTTTGTGGGTTTGCATTTGAGGTTCTAGGGAATGCTTGACCGATCACTGCTATCCTATGTCCTCCTACATTTTTTATAACGTACGGCTTGAATGGTTGACCTTCATCTTCGTCAAAGAGTCCCCTGCCATCATATTTTTCAGTCATAGAGAAGTACTCCTCTCCCATCAATGCGTCTTCCATAATTCTAACGTTTTGTCCTAAAAAGTCACCCTTAAAGAAGCCAATATTTTTAAGAACCTCTGTCTCTTTATAAGTGAATTCCCAATGCCCAACCATGACTTCAACTCCTAAAAGGTTGCATGCTTCTACCATGTCTTCGCCACGAGTCCATAGTGATGTGCCTGATCCTTGCCAGGTATCTCCACCATCCACAGTTAAAGTGTTCTGTGTTCCCCCAGCTGACTCACGTAAAGACTCTAAAACAGTTTTTATTTGACCAAACCCACCAGTTTTTCCGTACTTCATTGCCAGATCTTCGAAATTATTATAAGTAAATGCGTAAGCCTCTGGTGATCCTGGCTTAACGCCAATTTTTTTTAATAGGTTGTTTCCAACTACATGTGGAAGTTGGCCGAATGTATCTCCAAAGCCTAAATTTACGTTTGGCTCACGGAAATAATTTGGCAATAAATTGCCATGAACATCAGTAATATGTAATATACGTGCGTTGCCTGTTTTTGGGACTTCGTACATATTCTCTTGGCCAAATAGACTAGTTTTGTTTGCGTAACCAGTACCAATCAAGCCAGCAGCAGAACCAGCGCCCAATATCTTTACAAATTCTCTCCGTGTTAGTGACATTTAATCTCCGAGTTGATTTTTATATATTAAGATATCATTATATCCTATATCGATACCTTTCGCTTAACTGAAGTATGTGTTTACATTAGTAAGCATATATACTTTATGAGATATTTTTGTATTTAGTGCAATATAAAAATCCTATAATACTAGCATGGATCTTTCTCAACTACTAAGTGGCATAACACCTACCGAAATTAATGTAGAAGTTGGAGGTATCTGCCTCAACACAGACAATGCACACTCAGGTGATCTTTTCATAGCCCTTCAGGGTGAAAGTTTTCATGGCATAGACTACATTGAAACCGCCATTGAAAAAGGTTGCGTTGCAGTTTTGGTAGAATCTCAAGACATAGAATGCTCTATACCTTCTATCAGAGTAGACGGTTTAAGTGATCACCTTGAGTCTATTGCTTCAACTTTTTATACCAACGCTAAAAAGGTAAAGTTAATCGGAGTTACTGGGACTAACGGCAAGACCTCTGTTGGATATTTCGTGTCTCAATTGTTAGACCAATTAGGAGTAAAAAATGGGTTTATTGGTACACTGGGGATATCAAATAATGACGATAAAAAGCTAAGTATATCGAACACTACCCCAGATATATTTACTCTATATAGAGCCCTAGAAGGTTACCACAATAGTGACATAAATATGGCGGTAGTTGAGGTGTCATCACATAGCATACATCAGAATAGAATTTCTGGACTCAACTTTGTCCAAGCCATTTTTACAAATCTGACTCAGGACCACCTAGACTACCATGGCACACTGAAAGAGTATAGGAGAATAAAAGGCAAGCTTTTTAGTCTTGACTCAATAGAAACAGCAATCATAAATAAGGATGATGATAACTGTAAGTACTTCTTGGAGCAATCTGTAGGTAAAAAAATAGTTACTTTTGGGCTGAGTGATTTTCAAAGTTATAGGCCAAATAGTAATGGCTTCCTTTGTCAAATAGAAAACTATATTTTTGAAACCTCCATACTAGGAGAGTTCAATTTATCCAACATTTTAGCTGCACTCAATAGTGTGGAGCAGTTAGGATTTGATATTGGTAAAGTGATACCTTTAATAGCAAAACTACGCCCCCCCACTGGAAGAATGCATAAAATTAATAACTCCTTGGTGTGGGTAGATTATGCACACACGCCTGACGCCATATCAAACGCCATATCAACATTAAATCAGCACTACCCAGAACATAAAGTTCGTATAGTTTTTGGTTGTGGAGGTAGCCGTGATAAGGACAAAAGAGCAAAAATGGGAAAGATAGCTTCAAAGAATGCAAACACAATTATTCTTACGAATGACAACCCTAGGAATGAAATTCCGAGCGACATAATATATGACATATCTTGCGGCATAGTTGATGGCGCAAAGGTTGATGTTATCTTAGATAGGAGACTTGCAATCGAAACTGCAGTAGCCACACTCAAAGAAGATGAATGCCTGCTTATAGCCGGTAAGGGGCATGAATCAGTACAACAGTTTAAAGATCGAGTAATTAATTTTAATGATATTGAGATTGCCCAAAATGCTGCAATCTGATACAAAAGAAATTTCTAATGCTCTAAGTCTTATAGGACCCCCAAAGGAGCCAATAAAATTTGAAGGTGTATGTACCGACTCTAGAAAAGTAGTAAGTGGCAAATTATTCATAGCTCTTGTTGGTGAAAACTTTGATGGGCACGACTTCGTAGATCAGGCTTATGAAAATGGTGCCACTGCTGCATTGATCAGTAAAAATGTAACAAGTAGAATCCCCGCTATCTTAGTTAAAAATACCGAGAAAGCTCTAGGATTGATTGCTAGCTGGTATCTAAGAAGCATTGATCCGACAGTTGTTGGTATTACTGGTAGCAATGGAAAAACCACTACTAAAAATTTGTTATCGAGCATACTTAGTATAAATGCCCCAACACTCGCTACTATAGGCAATCTAAATAACCACATTGGCGTGCCTCTTACAATACTAGCCCTTAACAAAACCCATAAATACGCGGTAATCGAGATGGGAGCCAACCATCTAAACGAAATCAAATACCTAAGAAAAATTGCCAAACCTAGCATTGCAATCGTTACAAACACTTCAGACGCCCATATTGGCGAGTTCGGTGGAATTGACAATTTAATAAAAGCAAAGGGTGAAATTTACTCAGATGACAGCATAAATATAGTCAATATAAAGACAAAATTCAAGGGCGAAATATCCTTCGGTGATGGTGGTGATATCTTTGCATCAGACATAGTTGGTAAGAGCTTTGTGTTAAATATCTTTAACGAAAAAGTTTCCGTTTCATTGCAACTACTAGGTAAACACAATATTGAAAATTCATTAGCTGCAAGTGCATGTGCATATGCCTTAGGGATTGATTTACCTGCCATAAAGAGAGGCCTTGAAAGTACCACAACAGAGCCAGGAAGGTTAGACCTTATTCACAATAATTATATTACTATACTTGACGACACTTACAATGCAAGCCCGCAATCAATGTTGGCAGCAATAAACACGTTACTGGAGTTTGACGGTGAAAAGGTTGCAGTTATTGGATCTATGGCAGAGTTAGGAGGTGAGTCCATTAGGTTCCATAACGAGATTGGCGAATTTGCAAAATCAAGAATTACAAATGTGTATAGCTTTGGAGACATTGCGATTAACTATAACTCTAAGCACTTCAACAATCTTGAAGAGCTAGCTGGACATATAATTAACAATCACTTGGGTGCAACTGTATTGATAAAAGGCTCAAGAATGGTTGGCCTAGATAGACTTGTTGATTTGTTGCAAAAATAAATACTTATGGCTTGACCTTTGCTATAAATATGGCGATAATTATGCGCTTTACAGAAAGCACAGTAATTAATAAGATAATCTATGCGCTCGTAGCTCAATTGGATAGAGTACTCGGCTACGAACCGAGCGGTTGCAGGTTCGACTCCTGCCGAGCGCGCCATATTTCAATGCATTCTTTAAACAGCTTACAATACTCTGCTAGAATATTAATAGTATCCACATAGTAAATCAAAACCCCTAACGATGTTTACGTTACCCAACATTCTTACAATTTCCAGAATAGCATTAATACCGGCCATAGTTGTGCTTTATTATTACCAGCCGTCATATTCAGATACACCAATTTTTTCTTGGTTTAACCTTTACCTTGTAGCGGCCTATGCCGTTGTTAGTGTTACTGATTATTTTGACGGTTTATTGGCTAGAAAAATGGATCTAGCTTCAGATTTAGGTGCATTTTTGGACCCTGTTGCTGACAAGTTAATGGTTTCAACAGCCCTCATACTATTAGTTGATTTTTACCCCGTTGATTCACATTGGTACATTACATTATCAGCCATAATTATAATTTCTCGTGAAATTTTAGTTTCCGCCCTCAGAGAATGGATGGGTACAATCGGTAAGAGGTCAAATATTAATGTTTCATGGGTCGGTAAAGTTAAAACCTTCATGCAAATTTTTGCTATTCTTTTCTTGCTTTACCAGCAACCATTTTTTGGCTTGCCAATCTTTAAAATTGGTGTCATTTTATTATTGGTAGCCACTTTTCTGACTTTATGGTCCGGTTTTATTTACCTAAAAGAAGGCTTAAAAACATTAAACACATAACCATAGTTAGCACACGAAATGGGCTTGACTATTGACGAAAAAACACTATAATTTCAGCTTTGTAAGCGGGAATAGCTCAGCTGGTAGAGCATCACGTTGCCAACGTGAATGTCGCGAGTTCGAATCTCGTTTCCCGCTCCAAATTTTTTGAATAAATTTAGCCTGTTTGAGCAGGTTTTTTTATTTTCAATACCTAATTGGCTGGGTAGCAAAGCGGTTATGCAGGGGCCTGCAAAGCCTTATAGACCGGTTCGACTCCGGTCCCAGCCTCCACAAAAGATAAATACATATTTTAGTTAAGAACTAGCTCTGAACCAGGTACATGTACAAAAAGGTGCCAGCAAAAATACTCAAAAGAGAGTTACCCTTCCATAAGTGAACTCCAACAGTTGTAGCAATAGCTGCCAAAGTGTTAATGCTTTCAACGCTATTAAAGTCAACATTTTTGAGTACATATAGAACCAAAATGCTCATAATCATTGGTGGTGTATATTTCGCTATATAACTCATCATTGGGTGCTTACTTTGTTTCTGAAAAATCACAAACGGTAGTAACCTGGTAGCAAATGTAGCAACAGTCATTACCACGATAAATGAAAGCAAATAACCTATATCAACCATAAGACTTATTTTTTATAGCTCTTAGAGTTATGAGAATTGAAATGGACAACATAATTGAACCTACAAGCATTTGACTTGGAAAAAATATAAGCACGAATATGGATGAAAGTGTAGCTATTACAAATGGCAAAATATCACGTATATTCTTCCACTGCTCGATTACCAAAACAATAAACAGTGCCGTTAATGCAAAATCCATCCCCTCTGTATTGAACTCAACTAAACCCCCTAGCAACACTCCTAATGTACAGCCTATTACCCAATAGCCCTGATTAATCAAGGTAATAAAAAAATAATAATTTTGTTCGTTAACTTCTGCAGGAACTTTAATAGTAGTCACTAATGAATAGGTTTCATCAGTTAAACCAAAAACTAGGTAAAACTTTCTAAGACCCCACTTGCCATACTTTTCAAGTATAGATAAACCATAAAAAACATGCCGAAAATTTAACATGAAAGTTGATATAAAAACCTCTGTTAATCCTGCACCAGCAGATAATAGACCTATAGCCATAAACTGTGCTGCGCCTGCAAAAATAAATAGACCCATTAGTGTGGAGAAGTACCAGGGATAGCCAAGCCCCTGGAAAAGGACACCGAACGTCATCCCCATAGGTATATAGCCAAACATGATTGGTGTTGTTTGTTTTATAATTCTGCGAATCATTTTATGCTTACACCCCTACACTTGAGCTTCTTCGCTCCATAAAAATTAAGTCACGCCATTCATGGTTCATTTTGCCTAATTTTTCCCGTACCCCAACAACTTTAAAACCATTTTTTTTATGGACCGCTATGCTTGCATGGTTCTCAGAAAAAATACCAGACTCAAGAGTCTATCATCACCGTTCTTTATTAGTAAGCGGTATATAGACAGTCTGGTTAGGTTTCCTAATTCTGAAAGAATTTGTATCATCTTGTCGTCATTCATCTGCAAATAATACCTTAATAGTTATAGTTATGTAACTATATCACTAGTTTTATAGAATTAATTACTATATAAGTTAATTGTTAGTACTATATTGTCTAGTTACACTCTTTAAAAATAAGAGATCTGCAGGTTCTACATTTAACCTCATCAAGTCTGGCATATATAGAATTAATAGCCTCGCCCTTAGACTTGAAGAAATTTTCTTTACCGATGTCATCAATAAAGTTGACTTTTTCCATAAAATCATTCACAGTGGAATTAAAATTGACAAAGTATAGACTGCCTCCTAACTTCTTTAACCGATTCTGCTCAATGAGTAAGGCGTCAACCCCTGTCAAATCAACAAAGTTTACGCCATCACAAACTATCAATATGTGGTGAATGATTTGGTTATCTATGATTGTAGATATTTCCTTCTGTATATGGTTAATAGAGCCAAAATATATAGACATATTAATCTTTATTATTTTGAGTTGTGGACATTGAATTAGTGGCGAAGTTTTAATACTATGCATCTTCCTACTGCCGTCACTTGATTGGTTTGAGAAAGCTAGAGTTTGTACTTCTGGAGCTGAAGTCTTAGCAATAAATAACAATAGAGACAGTAGTACCCCTAGATATATCGCAAACTCCAAATCAATTAATAGAGTTGAAGCAAAGGTAACCAAAAATATAATGCTTTCAGATTTACTGTACTTGAAGGTTTTTTTTATATGCCCAGAGTCGATTAGGTTATATGCCACCAACAATATAATCCCAGCCATAGATGCTATCGGCAAATAAGCCATAAAAGGAGCAACCAACAGAACAATAATAATCAAGATGAGTGCGGCTAATATTGCTGACAAAGGTGTCTTGGCTCCAGACTCATAATTCACCCCAGTTCTTGTGAACGAACCAGACGAGGCATAGCTAGAAAAAAAACTACCGACTATATTGGACACGCCCTGACCTATAAATTCTTGATTAGAGTTAATTTTTTGATTTGACTTGGTAGCAATTGAACGGCCAATTGATGACGCCTCAATAAGGCCAAGAAGAGCTACAGCGAAAGCTCCTGGTGCAATTTCTGTTAGCGAATGTATAGAAAAATCTGGAAACGATAATGGTGGAATAAAGGCAGTAATATTACCAACCGTGATTATGCTTGATGTAAATGACTTTAGGGTCCAACCAACAACCCCGCCTACTAATAATCCAACAAATAGGTTCGGTAATTTAGGTTGATACCTCTTTATTAGTATTGCACTTATTACGGTACTCATACCTATAAAAAATAGAAATCCGTTGAACTCGCTAATTCCAAAATACAGCTCTTTCCAGACCTCAATGAAACCAACACCCTTAGTAGTAGATATTCCTAATATATGTGTAATTTGGCTACTAGCAATTAAAAATGCTGCCCCAGTAGTAAATCCTATAACTACATTGTGAGATACAAAATTTACCAAAACTCCAAACTTGGCTAAACCAAAAGCGAGTTGATATATCCCAGCCAGAAATGTCAAAGTCAAGACCATGGCAATATACTCTTCGGTCCCTGGCACCGCATGCTGGCTAATTGTTGCAAATACAACAATAGAAATAGCAGTAGTCGGGCCTGACACCAAATGGAATGATGAACCAAAAAGTGCTGCAATGATTGGAACAACCATAGCCGTATATAGCCCGTATTCTGGAGGCATCCCAGCTATCGTTGCAAAGGCTATGCCTTGCGGAAAAACCAGCACAGCCCCAGTCAATCCAGCAATAAAATCTGCCTTTATGGTTTCCCATGTAGTGACTCTGAGCCAGATAATAAATGGAAAAATTTCAACTAACTTAGGCATCATATCCTTAACTATATTTTTATGAAAAAAAAATGAGGATTATACTTTAAATTAGAGTTTTATGATATAGAAAGTAGTATAAATTCAACTACTTTTATGATATGAAAAAAGTATTATTACTTAAGTGACTTTAGTCGCAAACGTAGTGCATTAAGTTTGATAAAGCCAGCCGCATCTTTCTGGTCATAGGCGCCACCGTCATCTTCAAAAGTGGCTATTTTTTCACTAAACAAGCTGTTGTCAGAGCTACGCCCTACTACAGTAACACTGCCCTTATAAAGCTTCAAGCGAACGACGCCATTGACCACCTCTTGAGTCTGGTCTATTGCTGCTTGTAACATTTCACGTTCAGGTGCAAACCAAAAACCGTTATAAATCATCTCGGCATACTTGGGCATTAACTCATCCTTCAGATGTGCAGCCTCACGATCGAGTGTCAATGACTCCATCGCCCGATGAGCTTTAAGCATAACTGTACCTGCCGGGGTTTCATAACAGCCACGAGACTTCATACCTACGAAACGATTTTCAACTATATCGTCCCTGCCTATACCGTGTGCTCCGGCACGTTTATTTAAATCCTCCATCACGCTGGCGGGGGACATCGGTTTAGAGTTGATGGCTACAATGTCACCCTTTTCAAAAGTTATGTCGACATATTCTGCCTTGTCTGGAGCATCCTCAGGAGACACTGTCCAAAGCCACATGTCATCTTCAGGCTCCTGCCATGGATCTTCTAAAATATCGCCCTCATAAGAGATATGCAATAAATTTGCATCCATTGAGTATGGCGATTTTTTTGATTGCTTTTTGTGGTCAATCTCAATTCCATGTTTTTGGGCATAGTTCATCAAACTTTCCCTTGAAGATAGGTCCCATTCGCGCCAAGGAGCTATAACCTTGATATCGGCATTAAGTGCATAGGCATTGAGCTCAAATCGTACTTGGTCATTACCCTTGCCGGTTGCTCCGTGAGATATTGCGTCTGCTCCAACCTCTTCAGCAATCTCTACCAGCCTCTTAGATATCAGTGGCCTAGCTATAGATGTACCTAACAAGTATTCGCCTTCATAGATAGTGTTTGCGCGAAACATAGGAAAAACAAAATCACGAGCAAACTCTTCTCGCAAATCTTCAATATATATCTTCTTAACTCCTGCAGCGACAGCCTTAGCACGTGCAGGCTCAACCTCCTCGCCTTGCCCTATATCTGCTGTAAAAGTTACAACTTCACACTTATAGGTGTCCTGCAACCATTTAACAATTATGCTCGTGTCTAAACCGCCGGAATAGGCCAATACAACTTTATTCATCTTTACTCTCGAACTCAAATGTCCTTGTTAATAAAACTTTAGATTGATGGTTTAACACATCAACAGTCCACACACCTAACCAGGTATGCCATAAATTCTTCGATGACCATACTCTCCAACGGTCACCCCTTATATCGAAACTAACTTCAGCCATCACTCGACCTTTGTAGCTCCAGCGGTGAGTGATTCTGTCACCGTTCATACTACGTATATTAGTAAAGAAGTAGATTTTACCTAAAGAATCTACCTTGCCTGTAATGATATCTATAGGCTCTCTGTTTTGTACATTTTTTGCAAAAACAGCATTAGAAATGTTTTCATGTGGCCATTCTGCATGCACAGAACCAAACAGTAATACTGCATAGAGTCCTACAACGTATTTAGTTAATTTACCCATTCTATTACATGTAAGTATGTTTGTTCATTGTTAATGTCTGCATCTGAAAAGGTTCTTCCACGAACAGAGATCCCAGCCAGATGAACAGATTCTTTGTTGCCACTGACCAAAGGGTGCCAATCATGCAGACTTTTTTTCTCATACAAAAGCCTATAGGCACATGTACTAGGAAGCCAATTAAATTTATCTCCCCAGTCAGAATCAATCCTCAAACAGTTAGGTACATAAGTTTGCCTAGAATTATAGTGCGAGCAGCTACAGGTTTCTTCATCTAGATAGCGACATGCAACATCAGTAAAAAATATTTCACCACTATCCTCATCCTCAAACTTATGCAAGCAGCACCTGCCACAACCATCACACAACATCTCCCACTGATCTCTGGACATTTGTTCTAAAGACAGTTCCTCCCAAAAATTATAATTTTGTTTTTCTCTTTGCACTTAATTATTATTCATCATTAATCTTAGCAGCAACTTGCGCCCCTGTTCATCGCCCTGTTGTGCAGAAGATCTGGCCCAGTATATGGCTTTATTTATGTCGTAATCTACCCCGTTACCTCTTATATACATAATTGCTAGACTATTCTGAGACTTGCTTAAACCTAACACTGCGGCCTCTTGCATTAACTTAAAGGCCTTCCTGTCATCCTTTTGCACTAACGCCCCAACACTAAAAAGCCTACTAAGGTTATGTAATGCTACAGGACTACCCTGCTTTGCACGTAGAACCAACTTTTCTAAATTGGTCATCTCAATTTTGTTTCTACTTAGAGATTCAGCTATCTCTTCTTTGGCTGGTATTGGTGCTGAAGTTTTCCCTAAAAGTGACAAATGATTACCACCTGTTCCTGGATCCTGGCTTAACTGCTCTAACAATGTTTGCTCAAAATCTGCTGGAAGTATAGATTGAATTGTATTTATTGTAACATCGCTATTACTCTTATCCTTACTTTTACTGGCTTCAGTATTTGGGATCTCTTCTTCCTCCCGACTGTTCAATTCTATTAACTCCTGTTGTGCAGCGGAGTGCTCATTCTCAGCGGCCCTGACAAGATACATTAAAGATAAATCTTCATTCATATTAATGATTTCACCGTTACTATAAATTTTATATAGCCTATACTGGGCCTCAGAATTGTCTTGGTCCGCTGAACGTTTATACCAATATATAGCCTTGTCAAGGTCGGGTGCAATTTTTGAGCTATTTCTATAGATGACTCCACTCAAGAATTGAGCATCCGCGTCCCCATTCGCAGCAGCAATTAGAGCCCAATGAAGTGCATTAAAGTCGTTCTGCTCTATTAGTCGACCTCTTCGATAGAGATGGGCAAGGTGTGACTGTGCGTCTAGGAATCCATTTTCCGCTAGATCATTATATATTTCAATTGCTTTATCTCCTTCGCTGTTTCTCTCGTAAGATTTTGCTAAATAAAATAAAGATTCCTGGTTAGGCTGAGCCCCTTCAGTAGCTACACTTACTACATACAATTCTTCATCTTCCTCACTATCTTTGGTTAACTCTGATAAGCTATCAAGCGCCAACTGTGCTTTTAAATTACCATAGCTTGCTGCTGATTCATACCAAAAAACAGATCTACCTTCATCCCTATCTCCGCCCTCTCCAAGTCGGAGCATTTCGGCTAAACTAAATTGTGCCGATGAATAGTTTTGTTCTGCTGATTTTTCATACCAATCACGTGCCTTAACAAGTTCACCATTACGTTGATAGTAGTCAGCTAAATAGTATTGAGCTTCTGGGTCTGATTGGCTGACCGCTTTCATATACCAATCCTCTGCTAGCTCTATATTCTTTTCAGTCCCAATACCTGACTCAGTAAGCTTCGCTAATATTAGTTGTGCTTGTGGGTAGCCTAGATTTGCTGCCTTATCATACCAATAGTATGCCTTGCTATTATCAACATCTCCTCCCTCCCCGTTCCTATACATGACAGCCAAGTTGTACTGTGCAGCTACATAGTTTTGTTCCGCCGCTTTCTCATGCCATGACCTTGCTTTTGTCAAGTCGGTGATCCCACCCAGACCGTGAAAGTAGCCATTAGCCACTATGAACTGTGCCGAGGGAAACCCCTTCTCAGCAACCCTTTCATACCAATAAAAAGCCTTCATAGTGTCTACCTCAACGTTTATGCCGTCATGGTACATATTGGCAAGACTATACTGCGCCCTAGGGTCTTCATTTTTTGCTAACTTTTCTAACTTTAAGAGTAGCTGCTTTGGGGTCAAGGCTGGTGAAAATTTAATCTCTTCTGACTGGCTTAAATTTAGTTTCTGTTTAACGGTTTCATGGCCATCTTTTGACTGCAACAGTTGTAGTGCTTGCGCATTAATAGAGAAAATTAATGCAAAATATATTATCTTTTTCATATTTCAAATTGAGGTTATTCTATATCAGTGTAATCATATCTTATTTTAATATCTTGTTAGATTATTTGGTGTAATAATCTATCTATTCCGATTGCCACACCAGAGCAACTTGGTATAGGGTTTTCCAGTTTTTTTAAAAAATCATTGTCAAGTGCGTATATTTTTTTACCTAATATTGATCTTTTTTGGTTCTCCCTATTAAATCTCTCAAGGTATGTGTCTGAATCCTGAATCTCGTCATAGCCGTTAGCAATCTCTATACCTCTTAGATACATTTCAAATCTGCTTGCAACCTGCCCATCAATCTTTGCTAGTGCCGACTGTTGTTTCGGAAAGTCGTAGATAAAACAGATCGGTAATTTTTTTAATTCCGGCTCAACCAGATGAATAAACAATAACATCTGTAAGTCCTCAATCCAGTCAAAATCAGTAGTTAAGTTTGCCCCCCTTGCTATCTCTTTGAGCTCTTCGAAAGTTGTATTCAAGATATCAATATTGCCAAAATCAGTAAATGCATTGGAGTAAGAGATCTTTGTAACTTCATCATTCAAACCAAGTCTACGAAGTAGACTAACAATATCGTCCATAAGTTCATGAATATCAAAACCCATACGATAATACTCCAGCATTGTGAACTCATTAAAGTTACGACTGCCGTACTCATTATCACGAAAGACTTGGCAAATCTGGTAAATATCTCCACTACCGCTTGATATAAGCTTTTTCATTTCTAATTCTGGCGAGGTGTGCAAATATTTCACAACCTCAGAGTTGATATCAGTATTGACCTTGCAGGCTATACTGTCAATATATACGTCACTAGTTGGGGCACAAAGGAGTAAAGGTGTTTGCACTTCAATCAAGCCCTGAGAATCAAAAAAATTTCTAATTTTGCGAACTAATTTATGTCTTTTATTTAGATATGATTTGTCTTCCATGTTTCAGTAAAAAATTAATACAAAGTTTTCAATTTAAGACAATTAAAGCAACATAGTTAAGATCTGTTAAGAGTCGTTTGACTGTTAAATGATGATTACGCTCTACCTACATATTCATTTGTACGGGTGTCTACCTTTACTTTTTCGCCGATACCAACAAATAAAGGTACCTGTACAACTACTCCAGTATTTAATGTCGCAGGCTTTCCACCAGTTCCAGCGGTATCTCCTTTAAGGCCTGGGTCTGTATCTACAACCTCCAGAATGACATGATTTGCTGGTGCAACCGAAATAGGGTTGCCGTTCCACAGTGTAACTACACAGTTGTCTTGCTCTACGAGATAGTTTACTGTATCTGACATGGCCACAGAGTCGAGAGCGTACTGCTCAAAAGAGTCAGGATCCATAAAGTGCCAAGCCTCTCCGTCTGAATATAAATACTGCATCTCGAGCTCCATCACATCTGCACCCTCTAAGGACTCGCCAGACTTAAAAGTCTTCTCTAAAGTTTTGCCAGTAATTAAATCTTTGAACTTAACTCGGTTGAAGGCTTGCCCTTTACCTGGTTTTACTATTTCGTTATTCATAATAGAACATGGGTTACCATCAAGAATTAATTTCAAGCCATTTTTAAATTGACTAGTAGAGTAATTTGCCATTTGAATTTTTTAGTAATTTACAAGTTTTTAAAAGTATTGTGTGTAAAATTTATTAACCTATTTTACGCAATATATTATAGCTTTTTATGCACATACACGAATACCAAGCCAAAGAAATATTTAGACAATTCAATATACAAACTCCCGAGTCTATACTGATAAATAATACCCTTGAATCAGTGCATGCTTGCGAAAAACTTGGCGGCAATTTGTGGGTAGTCAAGGCCCAAGTTCATGCTGGAGGAAGAGGCAAGGGTGGCGGTGTTATTTTATGTAAAACTAAAGAAGCGGTTGAACTGGCTTGTGATAAATTGTTAGGAACAAACCTAGTTACGCCACAAACTGACTCTAAAGGACTGCCGATTGAAAAGCTCTTGATTGAAAGTGGTCAAAACATAGAGCAAGAACTGTACCTTGGACTTTTAGTTGACAGGCAAACTCAAAAAATTACCATTCTAGCCTCAACAGAGGGTGGCATGGACATCGAGAAGGTAGCAAGCGAAACCCCAGATAAAATTATTAAGTTTGGTGTTGACCCTCTAGGAGATTTAGATTCAAATGATTGCGCATATATTGCACGCGAACTAGGAATTTCTGGAAATTTATTAGAGCAATTCACGAATACCCTACTTGGACTATACGAAATATTCACCACTAAAGATGTAAGCTTGATCGAGATTAATCCACTAATAATTACTGACGAAGAAAAAATATTAGCCTTAGACGGTAAGATAGATTTTGATGACAACGCCATATACAGACAGGAAGATATACTCAGTATGCGTGATACCTCTCAGGAGGAAGAAAAAGAGATACTCGCGAGCGAACACCAGCTAAACTACATTTCACTTGATGGGACTATCGGTTGTATGGTCAATGGAGCAGGACTCGCTATGGCCACTATGGATTTAATTGAGCACCATGGAGGTTCCCCAGCAAACTTCTTAGATGTAGGTGGAGGAACTACTGCTGATCGTGTAGCTAAGGCCTTTGAACTTATTCAAACTGAACCCAATGTTAGAGGTGTTTTAGTTAATATATTCGGGGGCATAGTTCGATGTGACCTTATTGCAGAAGGAATTATTCAGGCCATTGAAAGGGTTGGCCTTGTTTTACCAATTGTAGTCCGGCTGGAGGGCACTAACGCTCCAAAAGGGCTAGAGATACTGAATGAGTCAAACTTCAGTATACATACAGAAGCAGACTTAACTAAAGCTGCATTAAAAATTGTGGAGCTGTCTAAATGAGCGTTTTAATTGATAAAGATACTAAAGTCATTACTCAAGGCTTTACTGGGAAACAAGGCACATTTCATTCTCAACAATCATTGGCATATGGAACCCAATTAGTGGGCGGTGTAACACCAGGAAAGGGTGGCCAAACTCACCTTGAATTGCCGGTATTTAATACTGTCAAGGAGGCAATGTCTAATGCAGGTGCTTCGGCCACTATGATATATGTTCCACCAAGGTTTGCGTATGCATCTGTCATTGAAGCTATTGAAGCTGAGATTCCTGTTATTGCATGTATTACTGAAGGCATACCTGTTCAAGATATGTTAAAAATAAAAGCAGTGCTTGACCAATCTAACTCAACACTTATCGGGCCTAACTGCCCAGGAGTCATTACTCCAGATGAGTGCAAGCTTGGAATTATGCCTGGCAATATTCACCGTAAAGGCAGTGTTGGTGTTGTTTCACGTTCAGGTACTTTGACCTACGAGGCGGTACACCAAACAACTCTTGCAGGTCTCGGTCAAAGCACATGCATAGGTATTGGGGGTGACCCTATAAACGGGATGAGCTTTATAGATTGCCTAAAATTATTTGAGGCTGATGATCAGACCGAGTCCATAATTATGGTTGGAGAGATTGGTGGAAGTGCCGAGGAAGAAGCTGCAGAATACATACAATCTAACGTTAACAAGCCTGTAGTTGCATACATAGCAGGACTTACTGCACCCAAGGGGAAAAGAATGGGGCATGCAGGGGCTGTCATTAGTGGCGGGTCAGGTGATGCTTTAAGTAAAGTTAAATCTTTAGAGAATGCAGGTGTAAGTGTTGCTCCTACTCCTGCTGTTTTAGGTCAAACTTTACTTGAAATTTTATAAAATTCAATAAACCCTTCACCGATAATACTGAACGGTGCCTTTATTAATGCCTTAATAATAATTTATGAAATTAATAAGGAATAGTAGGTTCTCAGTTGCATCACTTTTCAGTATTAATGGGGCTGTCTTTGGTATTTGGGCTTCTCGCATTCCAGCTATCTCAAGTGGACACGATTTGTCTCCAGCCTCTTTCGGTGTTTTACTTTTTTTAGCGGCAGCTGCTGCTATTACTGCATTCTCTGTATTCGGTAGGGCTGCTGACAATTATGGTGCATCAGTAATTACCAAACGTGCCAGTATATTTAATTCTGTAATTCTTGTTATGGTTGCTTTTGCGCCCTCTGTATGGATTCTTGCAGTGGCTCTAATTTTCTTTGGAATAATTCATGGCGGCATGGACGTGTCAATGAATGCCTGGGCTGCGGAAGTAGAGCGTAAAAATGAGCGCCCTTTGATGTCATCCTTTCATGCTATGTGGAGTCTTGGTGCTGGAGTTGGTGCTGGTTCAGGTTTTTTGTTGGCCACCTACAGTGTCGGTGTTCCAATGCACTTTACAATTAGCTCAATTGTAATACTAGTTTTTACGTTAGTTATAGTTGCTATACCATATCAAACCGTACAGAGTATTCAACATAAAAATAAACCGATCTATATACTGCCAAAAGGGCCCTTATTAGTTGTTACTATTGTTGCCTTTTGCGCCTCCCTTAGTGAAGGAGCTGTAGCAGATTGGAGCGCAATATTTCTTGTAAGTGTTTCCAGCGTTAGTGATGGTAATGCTGCACTGGGATATACAATGTTTTCTTTTTGCATGCTTATTATGAGACTAGCAGGAGACAAAGTTGTGCTTAAGATTGGGCCTTCAAAGACTGCGCGCTATTCAGGCTTAGTGGCAATGATTGGAGCTCTAATTTTGACTATATTCGACACTTTCATTCCCATCCTAATCGGTTTCGGCTTGATCGGATTGGGTATAGCCGTAATTATCCCTCTAGCCTTCTCTCGAGCAGCAAATGACAAGACCATGTCTCAAGGATCAGCAATCGCCAGTGTCGCCACTCTTGGGTATGGTGGGATGCTTATTGGCCCATTGCTTATTGGTTTTATTGCCGAAGCCACGTCGATCAAAACCAGTTTCTTAATCTTTCCAATACTGGCATTCATAATTATCATCCTCTCAAAACACCTGTCAATAAAATCTCAATAGTTTTTTTCAAGTAGCATAGCATCTCCATAACTAAAAAAACGATACTCTTTGTTTATAGCGTGTTGGTAAATCTCAATCATTTTGTCATGTCCAATGAATGCACTTACCAGCATCAATAAAGATGATTTTGGTAGGTGAAAGTTAGTTAGCATCATGTCAATCACCCTAAACTCAAATCCTGGATATATAAATATATCTGTTTCACCTCTACTAGCCCTTAGTTGCCCACTAAGTGCTGCAGACTCGAGCGTACGGACTGATGTAGTACCTATCGCTATAACTCTGCCTCCTTTCAGTTTGGCTTTGTTAATTTTTTCTACCGTCTCTTGGCTAATCTCATAATATTCGCTATGCATTACGTGGTCCTTTATTTGCTCAGTTTTAACTGGTTGAAAGGTTCCAGCGCCAACATGAAGAGTAACAAAGCAATGGTCGATACCATGGCTACTCAGCTCATCAAGTAGAGTCTCATCAAAATGCAGCCCCGCTGTTGGAGCGGCAACTGCCCCATCTTTTGCCGCATAAACGGTTTGGTATCTATTCTCGTCTTTTTTGTCATCGGGCCTGTCAATATATGGCGGTAATGGGACATGACCAATACAATCCAATAAATCTTTTATAGACTCGGTTTCAAATTCTAAAGTATAAAAGCTGTTTTCTTTTGATAATACATTTACTTTGACACCATTCTCAAGCTCAATAAGACTGCCAATCTTTGGGGCTATACTGGCCCTTATCATCGCTACCGCTTTGCTACCTTTCAGGACACGTTCTACCATAATCTCTACCCTTCCGCCGGTATCTTTGTGGGCAAATAAACGTGCAGGAATTACCTTAGTGTTGTTCAGAACCAATAAGTCGTTAGGTTTTATAAAGTTAGCTAATTGATTAAATTGTGCATCTATAATTGTTGAATGTGGTACTAAAAGTCGTGAATCTGTACGATTTTTAGTTGGTGTTTGCGCTATAAGTGACTTCGGTAAGTCGAAGTCGAAGTCATTCAATCTCATGCTGAGAAAAATACTCCAACACTTGGTAAGAAGCTGTAACTATTGCCCTTGGTGTAATAGTTGCACCTGTAAACGAATCGAAGGCTCCACCGTCACTTTTAACTTTCCATTGGCTTGGTAATGGATTAGAAAGAGATAGGCCTGCAAACTGCTCAATCCAGCTAGATTTTCTTGTATCAATTTTGTCCCCAAGTCCGGGTGTTTCCTTATGCGTTATTACCCTTACTCCTAAAAGAGTGTTATCTGTCCCAACACCAGTAAGCAGCCTTATATTGCCGTTGTAGCCGTTAGGGTATGTGTGCTCTACTAGGTAAGCAAACGTTTTGTTGTTGCTTTTTGCAGGATATATGTTGACCTCTTGGTCTACCCCATGAATGTTTATATTTTTAGAAAACTTATCGTCCAGTATTTTGTTGTCATAACCGTCAACAAGCTCCCCCAACCTTTTAATTAGTAGTTGCTCCTCGTTATATCTGATCTGATCCTTTGTTTGGTCCTGTGTAAAAGAAACAAAGAATATACTTACTGAAGTGAAAACTACTAACAGTATCCCTGCATTAATGATTGGGCGCTGAATCATTTTCCGAACACTCTTGGTTTAGTGTAACTGTCAATTAGTGGTACAGCAATGTTCATCAATAGTACTGCAAAAGCTACCCCATCAGGATACCCTCCAAATACTCTAATTATCACCACTAGAACCCCGATAAGAAAACCATAAATTAGTCTACCATTTGGGGTTGTGCTAGATGAGACTGGGTCTGTAGCAATAAAAAATGCACAAAGCATTGTTGCCCCCAACATTAAATGAAGTTGCGGTGGAAGGTAAGCATTATCGTTCATAAGAAACAATACTCCGGATGTCAGAAAAATACCTGACAAGAACGAAACCGGTATATGCCAAAAAATAATCTTACGCATAAGAAGGTACAGGCCTCCCAACAAAAATCCAAAATTAATCCACGCCTGGCTTACTGAGTATGGTTTTAGTGTTTCTATTGCTGTTCCTAAAGATATTTGAGTTCTTACCTCGTCTAGCTTGGTAGCCCCGGTAAACGTATCAACTGAAGAAAGGTTTAATATAGAATCTAGACTAGAACCTATGCTGACAAATTCACTAGCCCATGTTGTCATATGTAGTGGATAGGATATCAACAAAAATGCATACCCTAACATGGCAGGATTGAAAGGATTATTGCCCAACCCTCCATATATCTGTTTGCCAAAAATAATTGCGAAAAAAACACCAACTACTATGACCCACCATGGCGCTATAGAAGGTATCGAGATAGCTAACAGAACACCTGTAACTGCTGCTGAGCCATCACTTATGGTAGATTTTATTGGATAGTTTCTCATTTTAAGGAACGCAGACTCGGCAACAATGGCAGCAATAACTGCCAACACTATTTGAATAAGAATTCCCCAACCAAAAAAATAAAAAGACACAGACACACCTACAATTAGGGCATAAATAACCTGTCTCATAATCTGACTTGAATCTAGAGTGTTACTGTGCATTATCTTCTTTGTTTTTATTAACTCGATCCATCGCTGCAGCTATTTTATCTTTCTGTCCTTTCTCGTTAGCCATTTTTTCTTTGATTGCTTTCTTTTTAGCTTCCATCATCTCGGTCCGCTCTTTGTTATTACGCTCCAGACGGAACTCACGATACTCAAACCTCTCTCTAGCAGCGTCGGTCCTTCTTTTGTCTTCGATATTTTTTCTATGAAGAGCCTTGGCAAAAGAAAAATAATCAACAAGCGGTATATGGCTTGGACAAACATATGAGCAGCAACCACACTCAATACAGTCCAACAAATTGTAATCTGACGCCTTCTCTGTATTTTCGCTCTTTGAGTACCAATAAAGTTGCTGTGGCAATAAATCTACTGGGCAGACCTGATTGCAAGATCCGCAACGAATGCATTCCTTGACATCATATTTAGGGGCTACATTATTTACGAAAATACAGTTACAAATTTTACTAATAGGTACACTCATTGTTGCAACATCAGTACCCATCATCATTCCCCCCATACGAATGGAATGCTTCTCATTGCTTGGTTTTGCAAGGGACACAATATGCTCAAAGTACGACCCTAAACGGACATCATAATTATCCGGACTAGATACACCACTACCGGTAACTGTTACGATTCTTGATACTAGAGGCTTGCCATCAACGACTGCATCATAAATAGCGCTGACAGTGGATACATTTTGACAGACTATACCTTCGTCTATAGCAAAACCCCCAGAAGGTATTTCTTTATTGAGGAGGGCTTTTATGAGTAGCTTTTCTGACCCAGAGGTATACTTTGTAGGTATAAGCTCAGTACTTATTCTTTCGTCAGAGATGTACTGAAGTAGTGCATTATGTGCATCAATCTTGTCATTCTCTATAGCAATAATTGCTCTCTCTGCTCCAGAAATATGCAACATCACTTCAACACCACTTATGATCTTTTCTGGGTAGTTTTGCATCAAAGCATCGTCACACATTATCCCTGGCTCGCATTCAGTTCCATTAACTATTATTGTCTTGCAAAGGTTTGATAATCCCAGTAATCCTAACTTTAGATGCGCAGGGAAGCCTGCACCACCCATCCCCACAATGCCGGCTTGACGTATTTTGTTAATCAAAACAGATGGTGCAAGATTTAAATAATTATCTATTGTGTCTTGCTGCTCTATCCACTCATCCTTGCCGTCAGACTGTATCGTTATGCACCGAGTTTTAAGGCCAGACTTGTGTGCTATTAGTTGATCATCAATAGCTGTAACTTGTCCAGAGATTGTTGCATGTATGGGTACAGAATCGTAATCTTTATTAGTAGCTATTACTTGTCCAGTTAGCACACGTTCCCCAACAGATACACATGGTACCGCCTTGTCTGTGACACGTTCATTCAATGGCAATACCACCTTATTTGGTAAACTCACAGTTATGATCCCAACAGATTCAACCCTGTACAGATTAGGAACGACAATACCTCCATTGTATGATTTAGTAGGCATTGGCAAGCTCTCCAATGTCGGGCACAAAGTTCCTCAATGTTGGCTTTAACTCTACCATATCAATACAGTCTACTGGGCATACTGGAATACAAAGATCGCAACCAGTACACTCATCTGCAATCACTGTGGTCATAACCTTGCTGGCGCCAACAAATGCATCCACAGGGCAGGCCTGAATACACAATGTGCAGCCAATACAAACACTCTCATCAACAACAGCAACCCTTTTAGGTTTCGTCTCTCCATGTTCATCATTAATTGTCATTGTTTCAACATTCAATAGTTCTGCTAATGCGTCCACACCGTCTTGCCCCCCTGGAGGGCACTGATTAATTTGTGCTTCCCCGTTCGCTATCGCTTCGGCGTATGGCCTGCACCCAGGATAGTCGCATTGGCCGCACTGTGTTTGTGGCAGTATTGCATCAATCTGATCGATCAATGGGTTTCCTTTGACCTTAAATTTAATAGCGGCATATCCTAGAATCAAGCCTAGTAATAGTGCCATTGATGAAAAAATAAATACTGAATCTAGCACTACCTAAGCCAGCCCAATAAAGCCCATAAATGCCATCGACATTAGCCCTGCAGTTATGAGTGCGATAGGTACACCCTGGAAAATGGCTGGAACATTGGCAGACTCAATCCTTTCACGGATCGCAGAAAACAAAACTAGGACAAATGAAAAACCAATAGCGGCGCCGAAGCCATAAACACCGGAGGCAAGAAAACCATTGCTCTGTCCGACATTTAATAATGCCACACCTAAGACAGCGCAATTTGTAGTAATTAGTGGCAGGAACACGCCCAATGATTGGTGCAATACTGGAGATGTTTTATGTACCACTAGCTCGGTAAATCCTACCACAGCTGCAATGGCGACAATGAAAGCGATAGTCCTTAAATACTCTAGCTCGAAGGGAATCAAAATATAACTATTGATAAGGTAGCTGGATATACTTGCCAGAGTTAGTACAAAGGTTGTAGCGAACCCCATGCCAATAGCTGAATCAATATTTTTTGATACCCCCATGAATGGACACAGGCCTAAGAATTTAACTAAAACAAAGTTATTTACTAGTATAGTACTAACTAAAATTAAGACGTATTCATTCAACATTACATTGATGATTTTAACCTATATTTAGTTAGTATTTAAGTCATACAATTTTGCTAAATTACTATTTCTTGTTTGCTAATATTTTACAAACAAAGAACAGTTAATACTAACTACGTTACACTTGTATAGAGCTAGCTATTTCCTGTACACATTGATGTTCGCGTTTTAAAGGTCTAGTATGTATACCGCACTCACCTCCGCACTTACTTGAACTTGCCCATCTACCACTACGCTCATCTCCAGGCACTATAGAAGTGCATGGGGTACAACCTAAAGATCTATAGCCCTCTTCATATAGACCGTTAACTCTAATTTGATTCATAGCTAAGTACTGCCATATTTCTCTTTCTTCCCAAATTAGAATAGGATTCAGTTTTGCTAGCCCTTCATCTCTGTATTCAATTTCTCTATAATCTGTTCTAGTCCTTCCTTCAGTACAACGAAGCCCGGTAACCCAACACTCAGCCTGCAGATGTTCTAGCGCTTCCCTTGTTGGCTCAACTTTATAGATTTCACAACACCCATCTGGGTCAGTAGCGTACAAACCTTCTACAGTACTTGAGCTCTCAAATATCTTAGTTTCTGGGAACCTCTTAACAAAATCTCTCATATACGCTTTTGTTTCTAAAGGCTTAAAAGGTGTAGTCACAATAAAGCCTTTAATTTTAGATGACACTCGTTTTGCTAAGTCCCAAACTACACAGGAATCTTTGCCTAAGCTATTGGCAACTACCAAATTATCACCATACTCATTATAGGCATCATTTATTAGATCCAAAGAGCGCTCTATTTTTAGATTCAATGTCAGCCCATTGACCAATCTAAACACGTCTTCACTTGTAGTTATGCTTTGTTCTTTCATTTTTTTCCTTTATTTGTTTTAAATTAATAATAATATTTCACTATAAAAAGCTTCAAGTCTTCATAACTCTGCCAAATGAAATACGATTCCACGCTCTTTCATGTACATAATACAAAAACAGTTTTGTAAATACCTCTATTACCCCGATTGAAGATGCCATTACTAAACTGCCTGTTATAAGATACGAAATGATAAATGTATCAATGGTAGCAAAGAATCTCCATGAGGTAGTTTTTATTGCTGTTCTGTAAGCCTTTTCAGACATAAATCACCTCAATAAATTCTATGCTTTTCAAGAAGCCCGACATTGTTCTCAGCGGCCTGATAGCAGACACTAAAATCAATCCCATAATCTTCGTTGTATTTTTTGTACTGTGGTAGTAATTCATAAGAATCGACTCCAGATCTAAAGATGAACTGGAGATGATCAATATGAACATTAATAGCTCTAATTTCACCCTTATATCCCACTCTCTTTCTAAGTATTTTCACTTGTGAATAACTTATGCCATCATCAAAATTATTAAAATCAAAAGCAATCAATGGTGCCTGATTAAGTGTCACAGCTAAAGACTCAACATCGTCAGTTGGCCTAATAAGAATTCCGTTAATCAGATCTGATGCCTTACCTTTTTCTAAAATCCACTGCTCAATATATCTCAATGTACGGTTTTTATTTTTTTGTTTTTTTTCTATATCCTTAACCTTAAGCATATACACTCTCCTTAAATAATTGGATTCCAATTCGATTAAACACTTGATTAAAGTTTTCGTCTGGTTTCCTGTTTTTTATATAAACTCCCACTATCTTTTCTACTGCATCTATCACATTATCTGACGAAACGGCCCTCCCTATTTTTTTTCCTAGTACCGTCTTATGTTTTGTGCCACCCCCTAAAGTAATTTGATAAAAATTCTCTTCCCCTTTGTTAAGACCTAACAAACCAATATCAGCGACATGGTGATGGGCACATGAATTTTCACAGCCTGAGATGTGTAACCCTAATTCACCCGTCTCGAACAATATTCCATTCTCATTGAGTCTTTGTTGAACACGTTGAGCGACTGATATAGACTCAGTTTTAGCTAAAGAACAGTAATCTGCCCCTGGGCAGGCCACAATATGAGCTAATGTTGAGTTATGAGGACTAGACAAATCAAATAACTCTAATTGTTGCCAAAGTACGTACAAATCTTGGTTCCTTACATACGGTAAAACTACATCCTGCTTTTTGGTTGTTCGCACTTCACCAAGACTATAGCTTGAGGCCAATTTTGATAATTGTATTAATTGCTCAGAGTAGATGTTTCCTGGCGCAGAACCTAACTGAGATAGTGAAATATAAACAATTGAATAGCCATCAATCTTATTACTAATGACATTATTGTTTTTCCAGATACTATAATTAAAGTCTACTGTAGTATTATTAGTGATACTTTTTATTGGTTCAATTGGCAATGAGAATTCTTGCTTTATCTTGTTTAATTTAACTGCATTGAGTTTAATATCATCATCACCTTTCGATGCTAGCCAATCCCTTTCAACCAACTCACTAAACCTTTCAATGCCTAATTTTTTAACTAAAAATTTTATCCTTAACCTTTTATCATTACTCCTTTGTCCTATTAAGTTGTATACACGTAACACAGATTCAATGTAGCTCAAAATATCTTGTTCAGGAACAAAAGACTTTATATTGGGAGCAAGCATAGGTGCAGCCCCTAAACCGCCCCCAACATAAACACTAAACCCTAACTCATTGTCATCATTAAGTACTACTTGTAAGCCCAAATCATGAAATTGCAAACCTATCTCATCACGCTCCGATCCGTTTATTGCAATTTTAAATTTTCCCGGAAGCCATGAAAACTCTGGATGAACAGTGAACCATTGCCTTATTAGTTCGCAATACGGCCTTGCATCAGCAACCTCATCTTCTCTAATACCTGACAATGGGTCTGCTGTAATGTTTCTCATAACCTTGCCGCTAGTCTGTATAGCGTGCATATCTACCTTAGCTAGGTCGGCTATGATTTCAGTTATCTGTGATAATTTTATCCAGTTAAACTGAATATTTTGTCTGGTTGTAAAATGACCATAACCCCTGTCATATTTGTCAGCTATATGTGCCAATTGTACAAGTTGCTGGGAATTAATAGTGCCATATGGTATAGCTACTCTCAGCATATAAGCATGCAACTCTTGGTATAAACCATTTCTCAGTCTGATACTTCTAAATTGATCATCGTCCAGTTCGTTATCAAAGTATCTTTCGACTTGTTTTGTGAATTGATTGCTCCTTTGATTTATAAAATTTACGTCAACCTCGTCATATTTGTACATATATATATTGCTCTTATTTAATTAATAGAAAGCACTATAGATAGATTATTCTATTAATAGCACAATTATTAAAAAAATAATAATAAAATTATTAATAATCACATATATAATAGTATATTATTCTTTAAATTAATACAAATACGAAAATTTATTATGGACAAGATAGATAGAATAATATTAGATTTATTACAAAAAAACTCAGACTTAACTATTCAAGAGATTTCAAAGTCTGTATACCTGTCTAGCACTCCATGCTGGCATAGAATAAAAAGGTTAAGGGAACAAGGCTATATTCAAAAAACTGTAGCAATTATTGATCCCAAGAAAGTACAGCTGAATACCACTGTTTTTGTGTTTGTTGTCATAGAAAGTCACGACCAAGAAAAATTAGAACTGTTTTCTAGAACAATTTCAGGGATGCCTGAAATTGTTGAGTGCCATCGCCTCAGTGGCTCAGTTGACTACCTATTAAAAATAGTAATTAAAGATATTGAGGGTTATGATTTGTTTTATAAAAAACTAATAAATAAAGTTTCATTTCTAAAGGTCACATCTAACTTTGTAATTGAGAAAATGAAGCAGACCACTGAAATACCTATAAATATTGAAATGTAAATCTATTTTTAGTTCAAGCTATGACCTTGTACATCCCAAATGAACTAATAAGTAGTAGTGCACCTCCAACCCATTTCTTGAAATATTGGTCATTTTCAATAATTTTTTGATGCATGAAAACTCCCAAAACATGGCCAATTGCTGTTATTGGTATTAAGTACAAGGAGAATTTCCAATCTATACTAACGCCTACCACAACGAATGCTGTCATCTTTATAGCAACCAATATAATCCAAAGAACGAACATTGTATTCCTGAGAAGTGCTTTGTCGACGTGGCGCATATATACAGCAACTATAAGTGGCGCTCCCGTCAATGATGTTCCTGAAATATATCCACCCAGAATAAAGTACAACTTATCGAGCCAAGACTTGTTGGAACTAATTTTGTTATCAAGAATCCAGTTAATTGCATAAAAAATTGTTACGCAATAAATAAAAACAACTATGACCTTTGTTGGCAAATTGAGTAGCCCAATCACTCCAATAAGTGTAGGAGGAACTATCCAAATTAAGGTTTTTGTTAGGTACCCCCAATCAACCTTGTCTAATGACCTAGCTAATGTCAGTGTAGTAAAAAAAAACAAGTGTATACCAATTATTGGTAGCCAATATACAGGAGACCCCCCAACAAGTAACATTAATGGTAGCCCCAATGCGGCACCACCAAAGCCCAGCCCGGTACGAACAAAGCCGGTCCATACAAAGATTAACCCAATCAATATCAGATCTAAAGTGTCGAATCCCATTTAAGAGTCTATCTAAGAGTTGCAGCTAATTTTTCAGCACTACTTTGGACTAGTGCCAGGTCCTTTCCCTCAACCATTACCCTGACCACAGGCTCGGTTCCTGATACACGTATGAGCACCCTGCCGTCTTCACCTAGATCGTCTTCTACATGCTTACGTATCTTAGTAAGCTCCTTGTGACTTGCCAAATCTAGTTTTTCACTTGTCCTTATATTTATCATTACTTGGGGAAACTTTTGCATTTCTGATTTAAGTTGGTTTAGGTTTTTGTTGGTGCTTGAAATTACTTCAAGGACCTGTAGGGCTGAAATGATTCCATCCCCTGTAGTGCATTTATCCAGACAAATTATGTGCCCTGACCCCTCCCCTCCAAGGGTAGCCCCACTACTTATCATCTCCTCCAGAACATATCTATCGCCAACATCTGCTTCGATAAACTTTATCTCTAGAGATTTAAGTGCTTGACGCATACCTAGGTTGGACATTTTTGTTCCAACAACAGTATTTTTTAAAAGCCTGCCTTGCTGCTTCCAGAACTTTGCAATAATAAAGATTGTCTCGTCTCCATCTACCAGTTCTCCCAGACTGTCAATCATAATCAGTCGGTCACCGTCACCGTCAAAGGCTATACCCATATCGGCACCGGTCTGTAAGACTGTGTCCCTTAAGTTATCAGTATCGGTGGCCCCACAATTAAGGTTAATATTAAATCCATCAGGGTCATTATTGATGACCGTTATATTGGCTCCTAACTCTGAAAATACATCCTCAACAATGTGGTAGGTTGCTCCATTGGCGCAATCAATAACTATATTCAGGCCGCTAAGGTCGACATAATCATCTATACTCAGTTTGCAAAACTCTATGTACCTTCCTACAGACTGTTCTCGTCTACGAGCCTTACCAATGAATTGGCTACCAACGCTAACCATATCTTCGGAAAACTTTTCCTCAATATTATGTTGGCACTCTTCATTAAACTTGAACCCTTTGGATGAAAAAAACTTAACCCCATTATCTTCAAAGTGATTATGGGATGCGCTAATAACAACTCCGGCGCTTGCGTTGTAAGCCTTTGTCAGGTGTGCTACTGCTGGTGTTGGCATAGGACCAAGAAGGTTAACGTCTACTCCTGCAGATAGAAATCCTGCCTCTAATGCAGACTCAAACAGGTAACCAGACACACGAGTATCCTTACCAATAACTACGCTGGACTTTCCTTTCTCGGACAAAACCGAGCCGACAGCCCAGCCCAGCTTCAAAAAGAAATCTGCAGTTATAGGACTAACTCCTACCTCGCCACGGATGCCGTCAGTACCAAAATATTTAGCCAATACTTGCTCCTTGAGTTAGTTAACGCTGTGAAGGACACTAAGCGCATCCACTGTTTCCAAAACGTCGTGCACCCTAACAATACTTGCCCCATTTTGGACTGCCAATATGGCTGCGGCCACACTTCCAACCAGCCTGCCATCTGTCTCTCTACCATTAAGCAAAGACCCGATCATAGATTTACGAGAAATGCCAACCATAATAGGTAATTTTAAACTCTTAAACTCACTAAGTCTTTTAAGTATTTCAAGATTATGTTCCAAAGTCTTACCAAAACCGAAGCCAGGGTCAAGGATTATATTGTTTTTTTTCATTCCTGCATCTATACAGCTCTGTATTTTGTCTTCAAAGAACTCCTTTATGTCTTCTACCACGTCGCCATAGGTTGGGTTAATCTGCATGTTCCTTGGTGTACCCTTCATGTGCATAAGGCAAACCTTGACTCCCAAAGAGGCGGCGAGCTCCTTTGCTCCATCGGCACTTAGTGCACAGATATCATTAATTATGCTGGCACCAGCAGCTACAGACTGCTCCATAACTTCAGGCTTTGAGGTGTCTACAGATATTGGTTTGTCGGTTAAATTTCTAAGACCTTTGATTACCGGAATTACTCTTTCCAGTTCTTCACTGGCTGTGGCCGAACTTGAGCCTGGCCTTGTAGACTCTCCTCCAACGTCAATTATATCGACTCCCTGCCTAAGCATAACCTTTGCCCTGTGTATTGCACTACTGGTGTCGTTGTATTGACCGCCGTCAGAAAAGGAGTCGGGCGTTACATTTAACACGCCCATGATAGTTGTTTTAGGTTGGTGCATTACTGCAAACTAAACAGTTAAGCGATCTGCTCTGTGCCGCCGCCCAGTGGGTTCTGTTTAGGTTTATTGTTTGAGTCGTCTGACTGGTCGTCCGCACCGGAACCGAGCTCAGTAGATACAACATCTGAGTCAGTAATAACTGCAGGATCTCGCATCTTTCTCCTGTTCATAAGGTCATCAATCTGATCTTTATCTATAGTCTCAAATTCAACCAAAGCCTTCGCCATTGAACGCAATATGTCAATATTTTCTGTCAATAATTTGGTAGCCACTTTATAGTTTTTATCAATAATCTTGCGAATCTCTGAATCTATAAGAGTGAACGTGTCATCAGAGATGTGCTTGTGCTTGGTTACTTGTCTTCCTAGAAAAACTTCGCCCTCTTCTTCTCCATAAGCCATAGGGCCCATGACCTTAGACATACCCCACAGTTTGACCATCTTGTGTACTATCTCGGTTGCACGCTCAATGTCATTGCTTGCCCCTGTAGTAACTGCGTCATTACCAAAAATAATTTCTTCTGCAATTCGGCCCCCAAAAAGTGATGCCACCTGGGAGTTTAATTTACGCTTAGACATGCTGTATGTGTCCTTTTCAGGCAAAAACATAGTAACCCCAAGCGCTCTACCTCGAGGGATAATACTAACCTTGTATACAGGATCATGCTCAGGCATCAGCCTACCCACTATTGCGTGCCCAGCCTCGTGGTATGCTGTCATCTCTTTTTCTGACTCATCCATCGCTAAGGTTTTGCGCTCTGAGCCCATCATTATTTTGTCTTTAGCCTTCTCGAACTCTTGCATACCTACTAGATTTTTTTCTTTAGATGCAGCAAGTAGTGCAGCTTCGTTACAAAGGTTAGCTAGGTCTGCTCCAGAAAAACCGGGCGTCCCTTTGGCGATATTGGATGACTTAACATTTTTTGCGATTGGCAGCTTACGCATATGAACTTTTAATATAGCGTCACGGCCATTTATGTCTGGCAAACCTACCATCACCTGTCTATCAAACCTTCCAGGTCTAAGTAGTGCCGGGTCTAATACATCTGGCCTGTTAGTTGCTGCAATAACAATAATTCCTTCGTTACCTTCAAACCCATCCATCTCAACAAGCATCTGGTTTAGTGTCTGTTCGCGTTCGTCGTGTCCGCCACCCATTCCTGCACCTCTCTGACGACCAACGGCATCAAGCTCATCAATAAATATAATACATGGGGCATTTTTTTTGGCCTGCTCAAACATGTCTCGCACACGGGAAGCTCCTACACCTACAAACATTTCAACGAAGTCGGAACCAGAAATGAAGAAAAATGGAACATCAGCCTCACCAGCTATTGCCTTAGCAAGCAGTGTCTTGCCTGTTCCAGGAGGGCCAACCATGAGTACCCCTTTTGGTATCTTGCCGCCAACCTTAGTAAATTTTCCTGGGTTAGACAGAAAGTCTACCAATTCTGCAACATCTTCCTTGGCCTCATCAACCCCTGCAACATCGTCAAAGGTGGTGTTGGACTCGTCCTTAGTAATAAGTCTAGCTTTTGACTTGCCAAAGCTCATAGGGTTTTTGCCGCCCATAGCTCCACCGGCACCCTTCATAGTGTAAAGAATTACGCCAATTAGTAACAGGATTGGTGCTAAAGATATCAACAGCTGTTTAAAAAATCCGTCCTTCTCTGGTGGCTTTGCTTCAACAGAGACTCTGTTACTCAGAAGGTCTCCCATTAGCCCTAGGTCTCCAGGGCTGTAGGTTGAGAATAGTTCCCCGCCCGCACCAACACCGTCTATATTGCTTCCTGAAATTGTTACCTTAGAAACATCACCCTGCTTCACACTCTGTATGAATTGAGAATAGGTAATCTCATTCTTCTGATCGCCTACTTGAAATTGGCTGAAGAGTGAAGTCAGAACGGTGCCCAAAATGAGCCAAAGCAATAAATTCTTAAACATAAATTAAAATTAGTAAAAAGTAATATATAGGCGCGTTACTATACCCTATTGTTAAGCTATATGTGTTCATATAGCATTTTTTCAAGTCTTTTCACTAATTAATTATTAACACTATTATCTGTCATGAATCTCCATATTGGGGGAATTTAACACTAAAAGATAAGTAAAATTCTGTCATACTTATAAAACTAGTAGGTTGCTCAATTTTAGATATGTCAAAAATCAGCTTTTTATCCATTATTTTTCTTTCAGTTATGCTTAGCTCGTGCGGTTTCCATGCCCCATACAAGTCCCAAGACATTAACGTCAACATAATCGGTAACACAAGCAATGAATTTGTAACGGCCCTATCGAGCCACCTCAATAAGGATACTGGGGCAACCTTAAATATCAAAATCAGTGATGAAACCAAAACCAAAAAGAATGCATCATTCGATTCTTCTGGCAATGTAAAGAGCTACACTCTTGGGATTAGCGTTGATGTAGAGGTACTAGACAGCTACAACACCCTGATTATGAAAGAACAATTATTTACCAGCTCTCACCACACCGCGATGAGCTCTACACAGGCAGACACACTGCAGTCTGAAGAGGCCTACAGCAATCTTCGTGAAACAATAATTAAGAAACTCCTAAGAAGACTGCACCGACTAAATGAGAGTTAAGTCGGAACAACTCAGTAATCATCTATCCAACAAACTTGAACCTATATATTTCGTATTTGGTGCTGAATTACTACTAATAGAACAATCAATCATACAAATAAGAGAGTCTGCACAGGGTGACGGGTATGACGAAAAGGTAACCTTCGAGATAGATGGCAACTTTCAATGGGACCTGCTGTACACAGAGATATCTGCCGGTTCACTTTTTTCACCTAAAAAAATAATAGAGTGCAGACTAAAATCTGGAAAGATCGGCATCAAAGGATCGAAATCACTCACAGAAATAGTAACGAGCCTGCCTGACGGCGTTTTGCTGATAATTTCTACCGGTAAATTAGACATGAACCAACAAAAAAGTAAATGGTTCAAGGCCATAGAGAATACCTCTATAGTGATTCAGCACTGGGAGGTCAGCTCTGAACACTTGGTAGGCTGGATTTCTAACCATATGGCCCAATTAGGGCTCTCTCCAAACAAGGATTTAGCGCAAACTATAGCCTTCTGTACTGAAGGCAACTTGCTCGCTTCAATGCAAGAAATACAGAAACTCAAAATGGCCTACCCTACCGGAGACGTAGACACCAAGTCATACATCGACCAAATATATCAACAATCTAAATACACCGTGTATGGCCTGATTGATGCAGCATTCTCTGGAGACTGTGAAAAATCTATGAATATTTTCGATAACCTAATAGAAGACTCCTCAGTCCCAATACAACTTAATAACTCTCTATACAGAGAGATAAAATCGATGATCAAAATGTCCATAGAAGTGCATGAAGGACAGAGCATCGAGTCGGTACTTCAAAAGTACAGGGTTTGGAATAAAAGAAAAACAATAATATCTAGTGCACTTAAGCGTCACCCATACCAGAGACTGCAAAAATTACTATTATCGGTCGGCCGCATTGACCGTAGCATCAAAGGTATGGATAATCTTACACCACGCGATGAACTGCGCACTGTATTGTTAAATTTATCTGGAAAAACACAATGGGCTCAATAAGTAAGTTGATTAAATCAATAGGGACTAATGCAAGATCTGCATCTAGGGGTCTTAGAGTTGCTACGACACAAACTAAAAACAATGCAATCCTAGGTATCGCTAAGAACATAGATGCACAAAGAAAAGTCATCATCAAAGCCAACCAAAAAGACCTAGATCACGGAAAAGATATCGGCCTAGATGAGGCCTTGTTGGACCGACTAATGCTTGACAACGATAGGATTGATGGCATCATCGATAGCCTCCACGAGATTGTAGCGTTGGCTGACCCTGTTGGCTCTATCACAGACCTTAAATACCGCCCTAGCGGTATTCAGGTTGGCAAAATGAGGGTACCTTTAGGGGTCATAGGGATTATTTACGAGTCCAGACCAAATGTTACAATTGATGCTACAGCCCTCTGCCTAAAGTCTGGAAATGGTGCCATCCTCAGAGGTGGATCTGAGGCAATAAACTCCAATATAGCTCTTTTTAGTTGCGTCAAGAAGGGTGTCTCTAGTGCTGGACTGAACGAGAACTGTGTGCAACTAATAGATACCACTGACAGAGAGGCGGTAACCGAACTGGTAAAGGCTGGTGACTATGTCGATGCAATTATCCCTAGAGGCGGTAAGGGTTTAATAGAGGCAATAAGTAAAAGCGCAAAGATGCCTGTGATAAAGCACCTGCACGGTGTTTGTCATACATACATTGATAAAGATGCAGACACCGAAAAGGCCATAAAGATAGCCTTTAACGGCAAAACTAGGCGCTACGGAGTATGCAATGCTACCGAAACTTTGCTTGTGCACGCGTCCGCGGTTGGCCGTGTAATGCCTGAACTCATTACTCAATACTTAGCTAAGGGTGTAGAGCTTCGTGGCTGCGAAAACACTCAGAAGTTGTCCAATAAAATCAACAAAGCTACCGAGGAGGACTGGGAAACCGAGTACCTGTCAGCTATACTATCAATACGCATAGTTAACTCTATGACCAAGGCCATAGAGCATATTGAGGAATACGGCTCTGGACACACCGAATCAATAGTCACAGAGAACTATACAACTGCACAAAGGTTTCTAAGGCAGGTAGACTCATCCTCGGTCATGGTTAACGCATCAACAGCATTCGCTGATGGTTTTGAGTACGGGTTGGGTGCTGAGATAGGCATCAGTACTGACAAGTTCCATGTACGTGGTCCTGTAGGTCTAGAGGGATTAACATCGCAAAAATATATCGTCCTTGGTGACGGGCACACTAGAAACTAGCAATGAATATTGATGAAGCACTTGCCGTTTTTTTGAGAGGCGCTGACGAGATACTGCCTATAGAAGAGCTAAAGAAAAAGCTCTCCAAAAATAAAACACTAAGGGTAAAGGCGGGCTTTGATCCAACAGCACCTGACCTACACCTTGGCCACACAGTACTAATCAACAAACTCAAACAGATACAAGATATGGGTCATGAAATATTGTTCTTGATTGGTGACTTCACTGGCATGATAGGTGACCCTACAGGCAAAAACACTACCCGCCCACCGATGTCAAAAGAGCAACTCCTTGAAAACTCTAAGAGTTACCAGGAACAGGTATTTAAGATTCTCGATAAGGACAAAACCACCATCATGTTTAACTCAGAGTGGATGGAAAAGATGAGCTCAGCTGATATGATCAAATTGGCATCACAACAGACCGTAGCGAGGATGCTAGAACGTGACGACTTCTCCAAACGCTACAAATCAGGACAGGGCATATCGATTCATGAATTCTTGTACCCACTAGTTCAGGGTTACGATTCAGTAGCTATGGATGCAGACATGGAGCTTGGTGGGACTGACCAAAAATTTAACCTATTGATGGGTCGAGAGCTGCAAAAGCAGGCAGGCAAAGAGCAACAAGTAATACTAACTATGCCTATATTGGAAGGCCTAGATGGTGTACAGAAAATGTCGAAGTCTTTAAACAACTATATCGGTATCGATGAGGCTCCAGATGACATGTTCGGTAAGATTATGTCTATATCGGATGAATTGATGTGGCGCTACCTCGAACTTTTAAGTTTTGAGTCTCTAGAAACCATTGATTCATGGAAAAAAGAGGTAGAGACTGGAGGGAACCCAAGAAACATTAAATTTAGACTCGCCAACGAAATAATCACCCGCTTTCATGATAGCGATGCAGCCAAACAGGCTCAACAAAACTTCACCAACAGGTTTGCAAAGAATCAGATTCCTGATGATATGCCAGAATTCAACTTCGATTCGGGTACAAAAATTGCCAACCTACTAAAAGACGCCAATCTGGTTAGCTCAACATCCGAAGCATTCAGGATGATTAAACAGGGAGCGGCAAAGATGAATGGTGAAAAGATAAGCGATAAAGACCTAACTCCTGAACCTGGAGAGGCGGTATATCAAGTAGGCAAAAGAAAATTCGCCAGAGTAACTATCTCTTAACTGCAAAATACAAAGTGATATAATAGTCAACCCTGGGGATGACATGGCTTCGACGAGGAGTTGGATCTCAAGGACGCATGCCGAGAATAAGGATAACTCGTAAAAATTCTCTTTAAAAAAGATAGTTGCAAACGAAAACAACTACGCTCTAGCTGCATAGCTAGCCGTCCCTTAGGGGTTGTCTGTACTTTTAAGATGACGGTCGCTCACAGACTCGCTAGGATTATTTTTTCAGGGTAATTCGGTTAAAACTTAATCTGAAATCGCACTAACATCCCTGATGGCCGGGTGGTTAATTGCTAAACTAATAGACCAAGCTAAGCATGTAGACTTCTTGACTGAAGGTTTTCGGACGCGGGTTCAATTCCCGCCATCTCCACCA
>LWDU01044395.1_pt1 | contig 37293 bp, 34 predicted proteins | sample 727161 | NCBI WGS metagenome assembly LWDU01 (sample SAMN04566230, study PRJNA314399) | hydrothermal vent metagenome | isolation source: deep sea hydrothermal plume seawater | place: Mexico: Gulf of California, Guaymas Basin | collected 2004-07-11 | reverse complement strand
GGTGAAAGAGTAGAGTTACCAGTCAGGTTTATTGTTGATCCAGCTCTTCCTGAAGAAATAGGATCTCTAAGCTTAGGCTATACTTTATTTGATATAACAGATCAAATAAAAGAAAGCCAAGCATTAGCAAATTTATAAGAGGAAAAAATGTCAGAACAAGCTTATTACGTACCGGAGTCTAGTAAATTACCCTTTGCGATGGCCCTGACTATGTTAATGTTTATTATAGGGGCTGCGAACACAGTTATAGACATAGGTACAGAGTCCAACTCTTACCTAATCCTTCTCCTTGCTTTCGCTATGATGTGGACGACAATGTTCTTTTGGTTCAGCACGGTCATAAGAGAAAATAATGCCGGGCTTAATAATCCCATGTCCAAGAATTCTTATGTATACGGGATGGCTTGGTTTATTTTTTCTGAAGTTATGTTCTTCTTTGCCTTCTTTTTTGCACTAGCCTACGTTAGGAATTTTGCGGTTCCATGGTTAGGAGGAGAAGGAGAGAAGGGTATAGCCAATATGTTATGGCCAGGCTTTGAAGCAATATGGCCAGTTATGGTTACGCCCGATCAAGCTATACAAGGAACAACATTCCTAGGCCCAGCAGAAGATATGTCTATAGTAACAGCCTATGGCCATAAAGGACTTGCAGGAGTTTTAGGTTGGCTTCCACTTTGGAACACTATATTTCTTCTTACTTCTAGCCTAACAGTTCACATTGCTCATTTGGGATTAAAAAACGGCAATAGAAAACAATTTCATATTTGGCTGGGACTAACCCTTGTTCTGGGTTATTTATTTGTTAGTTTTCAGGCTATAGAGTACTTTGAAGCATATACTCATATGGGCCTAACTTTGGGCTCTGGTATTTATGGAACAACATTTTTCATGCTTACAGGTTTCCACGGTTTCCATGTGTGTTTGGGGGCTATTATCTTAACCGTCATGTGGTTAAGAGGGTTGAATGGCCATTTCACTTCTGATGACCATTTTGGTTTTGAAGCAGGCTCTTGGTATTGGCATTTTGTTGATGTGGTGTGGGTTTGCTTGGTAGCTTTTGTTTATGTACTGTAGTTTTATTGAATAGAGGGGCCTATCTGGCCTGTAACTATTCCATAAATCAAGGTAGCAAATAAAACAACAGCAATAGAGACTCTTACCCCTAGGCTGTAAACTGTTCTTTTAGTCGAGCCGCCATCTTTTATAAGAAAGAAGGCACCACTAAACAAGCTAATAAGCATAGCTACAATAAGAAAGAGGATAAAATATTTGATCATATTTAGGGTTGGCAAGTATACAGTGACTGATTATTAAAGGTAATGAATTGTATTTAAAAAGTTTTAAGCCAGGAGCAGGCATGAGCCTATTTGCTTTTGTTTTCTTTCTTATACTTTTTTTTCTAGGATCGTGGCAAGTTGTTAGGGGTTTAGAAAAACAAGATATATTGGATCTGTATGAATTTAATAAGTCACTTCCTCCCATAGAGGTTATTAAATTATCCAACAAAGGTATTAATAATAGTTTATACAGAACTGTTTCTTTGGAAGGACAGTTTCTGCAAGAAACTTATCTTTTGGATAATAGAATTTATAGACAGAAAGCTGGATATGAGGTTTTTTCATTATTTAAATCAAACTTAAATAATTTTTATTATATAAACAGAGGATGGATAGACAAGAAAGATATACCGACTATAGGCTCAAGTAAAATAGTAAATATTCAAGGGCTATATACGCCGTTTGTAAGATTTGGACTGAGTTTGTCTAGTGAACCTTTGACATATGACTGGCCTAAGGTTGTTCAAGAATTAAGCTTTGAACAGGCCGTTAGAGATTTAAGTGATGGCTACGAACTACAACCAGCAGTAATTCAACTGTCCGCAGGATCTCCAGGGGCATTTGAGCCTATTTGGAAACCTACAATATTTAAAGCCTCTAGGCACTATGGGTATGCTGTGCAGTGGTTTGGATTGGCACTTGTCCTGTTAGTTGCCTATATTTATTTTGGAATACGACGGGGTAAGAATGAAAACAACTAAACAAACTTCTGGACGACTTAAAGCGGCTTTAATTTTTTTAACACCCATAATAGTTTTGATAGCAAGCACAGCTCTTTTTTATAGCGGGTTCTCGCCAGATGGAAAAACTAATAACGGCATGCTTCTTGAGCCCCCAATAGAACTGAATGAGTTAAATGCCTCTGCATCCTCAGGACCAATTAATAAGAATTTTCCAGGTAGGTGGATAATAGTCCATATTTTAAATGGCGCATGTGAAGAAAATTGCTGGAAAACCCTTTATTCTACGAGGCAAGTTAACATAAGGCTTGGCAAAAACAGTGCAAGAGTGGTTCGATATTTATTATTAACACAGAATGCAAAATTAACTGATAGCGATGCCGAGAGACTGTCTTCTGAATACCCAATGCTTAATTTAGGAAAGGTTAGCCTAGAAGATCTTTCGCAAGAAGCTAAGGACGGATTGCCTTACAATTCCTATATTCTCTTTGACCCATTGGGCAATGGGGTGCTTATGTACGACGTTCGTCTTCCCGGCGGAGAGTTGTTAGAAGATCTAAAAAAATTATTACAAAACTCCAAAGTGGGATAGTTCAATGAATTTAAAGAATCTAACTTTATTTTCTGGTTTTTTGGGTTTTATAGTTGTTGCTTTGGGCGCATGGACAAGACTTGCTGATGCAGGTTTAGGCTGTCCTGACTGGCCAGGATGTTATGGTTTTATGACAATGCCTATAAATCCAGAAGACATAGAAATTGCTAATAGCCGATTCCCGGGCACACCTTATGAGCTAGTAAAAGCCATCCCCGAAGTTGTTCATAGATATTTTGCGGCATCCTTAGGTTTATTAATTGTAGGTATATTTTTGGCCGTAAATAAGAAGAAAGAAAACATAAAAAGCCTGAGAGCGTTGTCAGTGTTTTTAGTTTTTTGGGTTGTTTTGCAAGGGTTGTTCGGTTATTTAACAGTTAGTTTAAAGCTTTGGCCTCAAGTTGTAACAATACATTTGTTATCGGGTTTTCTTACTACTCTCATTATTTGGATTATTTATTTTAAGGTTAAGGACTTAGATAATGCTGCCAGAGAGCCTTGGGTTTTTAATATAAGAATAAAGAGACTGATAAGCATGGGGATAGTTTTAGTAGGGTTGCAGATATTTCTAGGCGCTTGGACCAGCACAAATTATGCTTCTCTATCTTGTACTGATTTTCCTCTTTGCCAGGGTCAAATATTGCCGCCAGCTAACTTCTCTGAAGGTTTTAATTTTTTTCAAAATGTTGGCCCCAATTATTTAGGCGGATTGATGGATTATGAATCAAGAGTTGCGATACATCTTACGCACCGATTAGGAGCTTTAGCTGTTACTGTTTTTTTAATCTATTTAATTTGGTCTTTATATCTGGAGGGGATAAAAAGAGTACCGGCTGTACTAGCAGGCGTGCTTGTTTTTCAAATAGGTCTAGGAATATCAAATGTTATTTTTGGCCTACCTTTATTAATAGCCGTAGCGCATAATCTAGGTGGACTCTTGCTAATAACTTGTTTGAGTGTTTTGAGATTTAGAGACCAATAATAAAATGAATAGCACAAGCACTCCTATATGGAGAGACTATTTAGAATTAACCAAGCCAGGCGTTCAGGCTTTGTTGTTTGTTTCTTGCATAAGCGGAATGTTAATAGGGTCTAACTTCAGCCCGCCCTTACTAATTTTTATTTTTGGTCTTTTAGGGATTAGTTTTTTAGCTGGCTCTGCTGGTGTAATAAATCATATTTTTGATTCTGAAATAGATGCAAAGATGAACAGAACTTCATCCAGGCCGCTTGTACAAGGCTCCATAACAGAATTTTCGGCTTCTATGTTTGCTGCAGGGCTCTATATTTCTGGAAGCTTAATGCTGCTTGTTTATGTTAATGCGTTAACGTGGATTCTTACCTCGCTTACTTTTATTTTTTATGCTTTTATTTATACAAGGTACTTAAAATTTATGACCAGTCAGAATATCGTTATAGGCGGGTTGGCAGGTGCCATGCCTCCTCTACTTGGTTGGACGGCTGTTTCAAATACTATAGAACCAAATGCCTGGTTGTTGGTCTTGATTGTTATGGTTTGGACACCGCCACATTTTTGGGCTCTTGCTGTTCACCGCGTGGAAGATTATGCAGAAGCCGGTGTGCCAATGCTGCCGGTTCAAAAGGGCATAGCTTTTACCAAGCAACACATTCTTCTTTATACTTTATTGTTATTGGTTTCTACAATGCTTCCTTACGCAGTAGGTATGTTTCATGAATTGTACTTAGTGATAGCGTTAATTTTAGGCTTAGGTTTTCTATATTTTTCTATCAAACTTTACAGAGATGAAACCAATGCCTCTGCGATGCAAACCTTCGCTTATTCAATTTCTTATTTAGCAGTGCTTTTTGGAGCTATGCTAGTTGATCGGTATTTATATTTATGAATAAAGGTATTTTTTGGACTGTTGGTAGCTGCATAGCTTTTATGTCAGTTATTCTGGGCCTATTTTTTAACCAATGGACTACCCCAAGAGAGTTATCTGCAGAAGAGTACAAAGATTTAGGGGCTTACTTTATAGAACCAAGCAGAAACTTAACTAAATTAACCCTTATTGATGACACAAATAGCTATTTTGAGTTTCAGAATTTTAAGGGCAAATGGAACGTCCTATTTTTTGGCTTTACGTTTTGTCCAGATATTTGCCCTGTAACCATGAAGCAACTTCAGGAAATTAAAAAAGGGCTGGGCGATGAATCAGAAAAAGTCAGGTTCTTTTTAGTCTCAGTTGATCCAATTAGAGATACCCCTGAGAAATTAAGAGTTTATTTAGATAATTTTGATGAAGAGTTTATAGGTTTGACTGGGAGGATAGATCGTATCTATAAATTTGCCACTCAAGTCAATGTGCCTTTCTCGCCCGTTGTTGAAAGCGATGACCCTTTTTACACTGTTGACCATACTGGCAGTTTGGTCTTGATTGATCCGCAAGGCAGATATGCTGGTTTTTTCAGGGCTCCTCATGACCCAGAAAAAATTATATTAGCGTTAGAGTCTTTATTGAAAAGAAAGAATTAAAGCCGTTTTATTATTTTTGGTTACCTTTTATTGCGAAGTAGATCCCAAGCAATAACAGAAATAACTGTTCACTCGCAAAAAAAGTTCGCCCTTCTCCAAAAAATATACCCCAGTTTGAATGAGCGATAAGAATTGCACCTATCATGATTATCCCAATAACCCCTCCAGATATTCGGGTTAATAGATTTCCAATTATCCCTGAAAGCAATCCACCTAGAATAATACCTAGTCCAGCTAAGACTTCTCCCCATGCAACCATTAGAGCGGTTGGATAGCCTATGTTGGATGCTAACCATCCAGATTCATCTAAAGGTAGTTTTCCAAACCCATGCAAAAAGAAAGATATACCAAGGCCAAGCCTTATTAGCCAATCAGCAACACCATTTAATGGTTTTGCCAGTTTTTCTAAAAAATTATTTAAAGTCTCCATATTTACCCCATTGCTTCAAGAAGTTCTAATAGTAAGTTTATAACATCTAAGTAAATAGAAAAACCTATCTAAAAGGCCGTGTTCCAATTATTAATACCTGCATCAGATTGTTGTTTCAATCTGTTGAAGTCATAAAGCAAATAAAAGATAAAAGTTATACTTCCAAAAATTCCCATGGCTCTTTTTTTCCAGCTAGAAAAATTAACAAATATGCTCAGCAAATTCCACGAAACAAGAATGCCTAAAGGAGATTATAAAATATTTAGTTTCTTTTACGAAGTCTTATAGATTTAGGTGTTACTTCAACCAACTCATCATCTTCAACGAATTCAAGGGCTTGTTCCAGCGTGTGTTGGATGTGCGGAGTGAGTATAAGGTTTTCGTCGGTTCCGGCTGCCCTTACGTTTGTTAATTGCTTTGCTTTTGTAGGATTGACAGGTAAGTCATTGTCTCTAGAGTGCAAACCAACTATCTGACCTTTGTAGACCTCATTGCCATGCCCAACGAACATTCTTCCTCTTTCTTGAAGGTTGAAGAGCGAGTAGGCCAAAGTTTTTCCAGAGATCATAGAAACGAGAACACCATTTTGCCTTTTTGCTACTTCTCCTACCTTGGCTGGACCATAATGGTCGAAAACACTAGTCATGATTCCTGTGCCGTTGGTAAGTGTTAGAAAATTAGACCTAAAACCTATCATGCCTCTTGAGGGCGCTATAAAATCAAGCTTCAGTCTTCCTCTTCCGTCGGGTTCCATATTTTGAAGATCTGCTCTTCTTAGGCCCATTTCTTCCATAATTGACCCTTGGTGCTGCTCTTCAATATCAATAACAATTTGCTCAAAAGGTTCATGAATTTCGCCGTTTATTTCTTTTTGTATAACTTCAGGTCGAGAAACACCAACTTCATAATTCTCTCTTCTCATATTTTCTATCAAAACTGATAGGTGCAACTCTCCTCTACCAGAAACTATAAACTTATCTGGGCTATCTCCAGGCTTTACTCTTAAAGCAACATTGTGTATCAACTCTTGTTCCAGTCTTTCTTTTAAGTTCCTAGACGATATGTATTTTCCTTCTCGGCCAGCAAAAGGGGAATCATTGACTTGGAAAGTCATGCTCACGGTAGGTTCATCAACGGAGAGAGGGGGTAGAATTTCTACGGATTCAGGATCACATATTGTGTCAGAGATGTTAAGTTTGTCTATGCCAGTTATGCAAACTATATCTCCTGCTTGAGCTTCTTTAACATCAACCCGCTCTAGCCCTCTGTAACCCATCACTTGAAGTACTCTAGCCTTCTTTTTTGAACCATCAGTACCTGCAACAATTACTTGCATGTTAGGTTTCATCTTACCTCTTTTTATGCGACCAACCCCTATAACCCCTACATAACTGTTGTAGTCAAGGGCGCTTATTTGCATTTGAGTAGGCCCTTCATCATTTACTTCGGGGGAACTAACCTTATCTATTATTAAGTTAAGTAAAGGCGTCATGTCGTCAGCAAGATTCTGATCATCCAAACCTGCCACTCCATTTAGAGCTGAGGCATATATAATTGGGAAGTCTAATTGTTCGTCGGTTCCCCCCAACCTGTCAAATAAATCAAATACTTGATCCAAGACCCAATCTGGTCTTGCTCCCGGTCTGTCAACTTTGTTTATAACAAGAATAGGATTGAGGCCTTGATCAAATGCTTTTTGCGTTACAAATCGAGTTTGAGGCATGGGCCCTTCAACCGCATCGACTAATAGCAATACAGAATCAACCATAGAGAGGACTCTTTCTACCTCTCCTCCAAAATCAGCGTGCCCAGGGGTATCAACGATATTAATACGATGACCATTCCATTCTATTGAAGTATTTTTTGCAAGAATTGTGATTCCTCTTTCTCTCTCTTGATCATTTGAGTCCATGATTCTTTCAGTTGTCATGCTCTTTCTGTCCAAAGTCCCTGATTGTTGTAGTAGCCTATCGACAAGAGTAGTTTTCCCGTGATCTACATGGGCAATGATAGCTATATTTCTAAGGTTTTTAACGGTCATGATGTTCCTAAAAAGGCGCGATTATAAGCGTTTCCTAAGAAACTTCTACGAATTATTTAATTAATAGAAGTATTTATGAAACTAGAAGCTATTTATAAATTTTAGATCTGTCTACCATCCCGTGAAGTAGGGGGTCGGGGCAACATAGAGTCTTGAGGGCTTCTATTTGGTTTTTTGCATTTAAAGAATAAAGCTCATTCAAGAATAACTTGGCATTTAAATTCCCCCTATGGGCAGAAATTTCAAAATACTCCAAGGCTGCAGGAAGGTCTTGATTAACGCCTTTTCCTTTGGCATAAATTATTGCTAAATTAAAGGGAGCTTTAGAATGTCCTTGCTCGCTTGCTCTTTGATACCAATAAACAGATTTTTGTATTTCCGCACTAATTCCTCTGCCAAGAGAATAATTTATACCTGTATTGTACTGACTAACTGACACTCCTTGGGTTGCCAGTGCCAGATCATACACAAAGTCTTTTTTATCATCAGAAAATAGATTTAAAGAAAAGAATAAAAAAACACCAATGAACAAAAGGGTTTTTAAAGGATTTCTTAAACTTACTTTCATTCCATGCTTACTACAACCTTCCCCAAAACCTTCCTATCTTCTAATGATTTAATGGCTTTGGCTGTATCTTCCAAAGAAAAGCTTTGGCTAATAAAAGGCTTTATTTTGCCTTCGGCATGCATTGCAAAAAGCTCCTTGAAGTTTTGCGCATTTAACTCAGGTTCCATCCCTGCGAATTGACCCCAAAAAACACCAATTATTTGACATTCTTTTAGAAGAGTTAAGTTTAGGGGCATCTTTGGAATTCCTGCTGTAAAACCAATTACTAAATACTTTCCATGGCGTTTGATTGCCCGCAGCGACGGTTCAGCGTAGTCTCCTCCTACTAAGTCATAGATCATATCAACCCCGCCTCCTGAGGCTTCTTTAATATCATTCGAGAATTTTTTCTGTAAATCTCTATCCATGTCTCTTTGATAGAGAATCGTTTCATCGGCGCCCTCTTTTTTGCACAGATCCAGTTTGTCTTGCGAAGAAGCGGCAGCAATAACTTTAGCTCCCATGGCCTTGCCTACATGAACTGCAGTTATTCCAAGACCGCCACCGGCTCCAAGAACTAATAAAGTTTGTCCTGGTTGTAGTTCGCCTCTTTGTTTTAAACCATGGTAGGTGGTGCCATAATTCAATGGAAAGCCTGCGGCCGTTTCAAAATCCATTGTTTCTGGCAGTGGCATTAGTTGCTGTTCAAAGTAGGCACCTTTTTCACAAAGCCCACCAGAACCCACACTACCCATGACTCTGTCTCCTTCTTTATACATAGTTGCACCTTCTCCAACGGATGACACAACACCTGCTAGTTCTCCTCCAGGGCTAAACGGAAATGGGGGTTTGAATTGATAAAGTCCTTGAACAATTAAAACATCAGGAAAACTAATTCCTGTTGCTTTTATATCAACGACCACTTGACCAGGTCCTGCAACAGGGTCAGCAACATTTTCAATCTTATGGGATTCAACCGGTCCAAATTCGTTACAAACAAATGCTTTCATATTTTTCCTCTATCTAAAATTATTTATCAAGTTACCTTTTCTTTAAAAAACGTCAAGCTGTCTGACTAAAATAGTTTTTTAGAAAGGTTTCAAAGTCAGGCTCGTCTCTTGATTCTATTATTTTTTGCTTTGTTATGGACTCTTTTGCAGCTTCTTTAAAGAATTTATTCTCATAGTCATGCTCAACTTTAAAATGGTGAGAATGCTGGGTAGCTAGTTTTAAGCCAAATTCCTTGAAAGATTTGTTGTTTTTGAGCAAGTCTTTCAGGATTTTACTGCTTAGAGTTTCATCTAGATTTTCTAATTTTTTAATTTGTAGGTTTGTAGACGCTAACCAATTATTTGTAGTGTCCTTAAAGACGGCCTCTCCTGCAATCGTAGATATTTTTTTCAAATCAAATAAAATTTCTTTTGCAAAATTTATAGCTGAGTCTTCTCGGCCGTGAAGAACAATAGGCTGGTTCTTATCCCTTCCATTATTAATAATATTTTCATGGTTTTTCTTTATTACCTCAACCTCTTTATCTTCAATGGGAAGGCTTTCATTTAGAAGGCAATACATCAAAAGGGTATCCATAAAATCAAGTTGCTCTCTTTGAATACCAACAGGGTTAAAAGGGTCAAGATCAATGCATCTAAGCTCTAGATAATCGATGCCTTTTGCTCGCAGAACATTTATAGGTCTTTTACCAGTCGGGCAAACTCTTTTAGGTCTTATGGTGCTGTAATACTCGTTCTCAATTTGGATTACTGAGGTATTTAGCTGGACTCTATCATTATTTGTAAACTCTCCAATTTCTTGGTATTTCTTATAGGGAGTCGTCAAGGCATTTTCTAAATCAAAACAATAGTCTTTTAAGTTATTGTATGAAATATTTAGTTCATCTTGTGCTTTGCTGATATAACCTAAATCTCCCATCCTTAAAGACGTTGAGGTAGGTTTGTAAAGACCTCCGCCTGGCAAACTATCAAGGCCATGTTCAGCCTTTCCTACGAAAGAGTCACAAACAGCTGGAGATGCCCCATAAAGAAAGAAATACAACCAGCCGAACCTCTTAAAGTTTCTTGCCACATGAAGGTAAACTTCATTTTTGAGTTCTTTTTCGTTGTCGTACTTTCCCAAAGAAAGAATAATATTAAAAAATTTATCAGAGAATGAAAAATTATAATGAATACCCGCAATAGTTTGCATCATACTCCCATACCTTTTTGACAAGCCTCTTCGGTAAATTGTTTTTATCATTCCAGAATTTGACATACCGTAGTTGCCTATAGGTATATCTTCAGAAGCATCTACTGGGCATGGCATACTACAAGGCCACAATATTTCATCTCCAATATTATTGTAAACAAAGGCATGTAGATCGTTTAAAAAATTTAAACAAGACTGTGCGTCATTAAAAGTAGGAGTTATAAGCTCAAGCAGAGCTTCTGAGAAATCTGTAGTTATGTAAGGGTTGGTCAGAGCAGAACCAAGAGATTTTGGATGAGGTTTTTTAGAAAGTTCTCCAGAACTTAGAATCCTTAAACTTTCTTTTTCTATTCCTCGGTTTATAAAACGCAGTTCTTCAAGTGCGCCGGATTGCTCAAGATTTTCTAGGGTAAGCTGCATTTTATAAAAAATTTTCTTATTATTTTGGACCTGCGTTAATTATGTCTTCAGAAACATTAAATTTTTTAAAATTAGTTTTAAATTGATTAATCAATTGTTCTTCGTAAGTACCGTATGATCGTTGGTCTTCCCAATTTCTTGTTGGATTCAGCAGTTTTTTATCTACACCTTCAACTTCAAGCGGAATATTTAAGTTCATCCCTTCTATTTTCTCAGTTTTTGCTCCAGCTAATTTACCTGATTGTATAGCGCTTATTATTGCTCGAGTTACTGGGATATCAAATCTTTTTCCTGTCCCATAAGGTCCTCCCGTCCAGCCGGTGTTTACTAAGTAGACCTTGCTTTCAAAAGCTTCTATCCTTTTCATTAGTAAATCTGCGTAAACTCCTGCAGCTCTTGGAAAGAAAGGGGCGCCATAACAAGTAGAGAAAGTGGTTTTGAAAGCCTCAGTGGAGCCTACTTCTGTTGATCCAATTGCAGCTGTATAGCCGCTTAAGAAATGATAAGCAGCAGCTTCCTTTGAAAGGAAGGAGACTGGTGGTATTACTCCAGATAAGTCACAAGTTAAAAAGATAACTGCTTTTGGCTCTCCCGCAGCATTTTCTTCAACTCTTTTTACTATATGTTCCCTTGGATATACTACCCTTGTATTTTCAGTTAAAGCAGAGTCACTGTAGTCAGGCATTCCTGTTTCAGGATCAATAACAACATTTTCCATTACGCTGCCTTTTTTAATGGCATCCCAGATTACAGGTTCGTTCTTTTGGGTTAAATCAATGCATTTTGCATAGCAACCGCCTTCAAAATTGAAGACAGTTCCTGGCCCCCAGCCGTGCTCATCATCTCCGATCAAATTTCTATTTGGATCTGCAGAGAGGGTGGTTTTGCCAGTTCCAGATAAACCAAAGAACAAGCAAACCTCACCTTCTGATCCAACGTTAGAAGCGCAGTGCATAGGTAGAACATCTTTTGCAGGTAGAAGAAAATTTTGCACTGCAAACATGGATTTTTTCATCTCTCCTGCGTAGGGCATTCCAGCAAGTAAAACCTTCTTTTCTGTAAAGTTTAGAATTACTACACCATCACTATTTGTACCGTCTTCTTCAGGGTTGCAAATAAATTCAGGCGCACTCATAACCTGCCATACGTCTTTAGAATTTGCGTTAAAGTCCGTCGGTCTAATAAACATCTGACGTCCAAAAAGGTTGTGCCATGCCCATTCTGTCTTAATGGTTACTGGTACATAATATTCAGAATGTTCCCCTACGTGCAAGTCAGACACAAAAGTATCTTTTTGAGATAAATACACTTCAACCTTTGTCCAAAGTGCAGAAAATTTCTCTTGATCAAAAGGCCTGTTTACATCACCCCAGTCTACTACGGAAGTTGTGGTAGCATCTTTTACAATAAATCTATCAAGAGGGCTTCTACCTGTTCTTTTTCCTGTTTTTACTAGAAGAGAACCATTGGCAGCGATTTCACCTTCTCCACGTGACAGAGACTCTTCTATCAACCGATCAATAGAAATATTTTCGTAAGTTTTAGTCATTTAAGTTAAGCGTGAAGCGATTAGATTTTAAGTGCGTCATTATAGATTATCTATAAAGTTTTTGAGAATGAATTCCATTAACAATATGGAGTGCTTTCAGCAAATAAGCAAGAACTACAAGAAAGCCAATCAACGTCCAGCCGGGTATGCTTATACCCAGAAAATTCCATAGGACTTCCGCACAATTTCCATCGCCTTGAATAGCCATTAAAAGGACCTCAAAGAAAGGGAGGGAATCAAGCAAATACCCCATATCAGGTAGACAACTTGGGACTAATTCTACAGGGAGACTTTGCAAGTAAAGTTGTCTAATTGAAAGCCCAATGCCCAACAAGATAGAAACAATAGACATTCCTAAATACGTTTTAAAGAAAATAATTTTTTTTGAGTTATGTATAAATCCGATAAAACCAATCAATCCAACAAGAATAGCTGCAAATCTTTGCAGATAACAAAGCATACATGGCTTCAATAAAAGGGAATATTGAAAAAAAAGAGCTATGGCCATGAGTCCTATGCTGTAGCCAACCATTAACATATAAACCCTTCTAGGGTTTTTAAATAAAAGATTCATTAGTGAGCTTGGTCCCAATTTTTTCCAATTCCTATATCTACTTCCAGCGGGACACTTAGTTTAGCTGCTTTAGACATAGATTTTTTAACGATCTCTACAACTAACTTTGTTTCTTTAGGAGAGGATTCAATTATTAATTCATCGTGTACTTGCAAGGTCATTTTTGCATCTAAATTAGCTTCCTTTAAGGCTGAGTGCGTATTAATCATAGCTATTTTCATAATGTCAGCTGCAGTGCCTTGAACCGGAGCATTGATAGCTGCTCTCTCCGCCGCTTGCCTTCTTATTCCATTGCCTGCATTTATATCTCTTAGATAAAGCCTTCTTCCAAATAAAGTTTCTACGTAACCAAGATCCCTAGCTGATTGCTTAATAGATTCCATATAATCTTTAACGCCAGGATACTTTGCGAAATACATTGCCATATATTCTGCTGCCAGATTCCTATTTATGTTTAATTGTTTGCCTAAACCGAAGGCAGAGATTCCATAGATTAGGCCAAAGTTTATGGCTTTGGCATTTCTTCTTAAATCCTGAGTAACCGCGTCTTGATTAATAGAAAATACTTCACTTGCCGTTAAGCTATGAATGTCTTCGTTGTTGTTGAAAGCAGCAACAAGACCTTTATCTTCAGAAAGGTGGGCCATAATTCTTAATTCTATTTGTGAATAGTCCGCTGAGATTAATTCTTTGTTTTTTGAAGCCTCGAAGGCCTGCCTTATCCTTCTCCCGTCTTCTGTCCTAATAGGTATATTCTGTAGGTTAGGATCAGAGGAGGAAAGTCTTCCTGTTGTGGTAACAGCTTGATGGAAAGAAGTATGCACTCTGCCAGTATTATTAGAGATTTGATCTGGTAGTTTATCAGTATAAGTAGATTTTAATTTGTTAAGCGTTCTGTGTTCTAAAAGAACTTTCGGAAGATCGTAATCATCTGCTAATTGCTGAAGAACATTTTCGTCAGTGGAGGGCTGTCCTCCTGGAGTTTTTTTAATTACAGGGTATTCAAATTTTTCAAAGAAAATTTCTCTTAATTGCTTTGTTGACCCTAGATTAAATTCTTCTCCAGCGATTTCATAAGCTTCCTTTTCTAATTTAATAAGTCTTTCTCCCAAGTCTTTAGATTGTGCTTTTAGAACTTTCGAATTAACCAATGTGCCCGTTTGTTCCATGTCGGAAAGAACGTTAATTAGAGGAATTTCAATATCTTCAGCTAATTTCTTTAATGAAATTTGTTTTTTTAGTAACGGATTTAGCTTTTCATATAGCCGGAGAGTTATATCTGCATCTTCAGCGGCATAATCTCCAGCCTGCTTTAGAGGCACTTGATCAAAAGTAATTTGTTTGACTCCTTTTCCTGCAACTTCTTCAAAAGTAGTGGTTTTATAGTTTAGATAAAATTTAGCCAAAGCATCGAGGTTATGTCTTGTTGCCGAAGCATCTAAAACATAACTCATCAACATCGTGTCTTGCTTTATAGAGCCAAGATTTATCCCGTTTTGCGAAAGAATATTCCGGTCAAATTTTAAATTTTGTCCTACGATCTTCTTTTCACTTTTTTCAAGCAAAGGTTTAAGCCTGTCTAGTACAATTTTTTCTGGTAGCTGTTCTACCCCTTCTTGTTTCTCATGACCAAAGGGAATATAAGCCGCTTCGCCAGGTTTCGTTGATATAGATATACCTACCAATTTTGCATCCATATAATCGAGACCAGTTGTTTCTGTGTCTATAGCAACTGTTTTGGCTTTCTCAGCTTTTTTTATCCATTTATCTAGGTCTTTTTCATTAAGTATTAATTTATAATCAACCTTAATCTTTGAGTTTTTTATCTCCGGTTCGCTTTCCATTTTGTTGAGCCAACTTTTAAATTCCAGTTTCTTATAAATTTCATTTAATCCTATTTCGTCGGTTGGCTGTACTTTTAAGTCTTCAATAGTTACGTTTAAATCAACGTCTCTTTTTATCGTCACAAGTTCTTTTGAAAGAGCAAGCTGGTTTAAACCTGACCTTAGATTTTCTCCAACTTTCCCTGATATATTTTTTGAATTCTTAACAATGCCATCAAGATTTTTATATTCGGTAAGCCATTTTACAGCTGTCTTCGGCCCTACTTTTTCTACCCCGGGGACGTTATCGGAAGTATCTCCGATTAAGGCAAGATAATCTATTATAAGCTCAGGAGGAACGCCAAATTTTTCTTGCACTCCTTTCCCATCTAACAATTCACCTGTCATTGTGTTAACAACTTTAACGTTTTTACAAACTAGTTGAGTCATGTCTTTATCGCCTGTAGAAATTACAGTATCTAATTCTTTTTGCCTGGCTTGGTCTGCTAATGTTCCAATTACATCATCGGCCTCTACACCAGTTATGGCTATAAGCTTAATACCCATTAGTTCTATAATTTTATGAATAGGTTCTATTTGCTCTACAAGGTCCGTTGGCATCGGAGGCCTGTTGGCCTTATATTCTTTATACATTTCATGACGAAAGGTTTTCCCCTTCGCGTCAAAAATAACTGCTACAGGGCTATTTGGATGATCAATTAAGATTCTCTTAATCATGCTAATTACACCTTTTATTGCCCCAGTTGGCTGGTTGTTGCTTGTTAATAGTGGCGGCAAGGCATGATAAGCCCGGTAAAGATAAGAAGAACCATCAACAAGAATAATTGGATCTTTTTCTTCTAGATTTTCTGTTATAGCCATCAATCTAATTTTGTTCCCTAGTTTGTCTGTAAAATTTTAACTTACTATTCAATTAAATTTTAAAAAAGAATATTAATTTGAACTTTTTTGAAAACTGGGTGTCGTAGATATGTGAGTTAGAACATTTTCTAATGAACAAAATAAAGCAAGGAAAGCTCTAAGTTTATCCCCAATAGACTTGGAGCTTTTTTACAACAAAAGAAGTCTCTCCAAAGATTTGTGAAGTTCATTTAATCCGTTTAGGTCTTTTGACGAGAAGGCCATAATTTCAAAATCAATGGAGATTTCTTTTATAAGTTTCTTTGATTTTTCAAGCTCAATACGGGACTGGTTCTTTGATAACTTGTCTGCTTTGTTAAGAATTACTAAGAGAGGAGTTTTTGTTTTTTTACTCCAATTGATAAGAATTTTATCGGAATCTTTGAAGGGATGCCTTATATCCATAATGACAACTAAACCCTTTAAAGACTTCCGAGAGTTTAAATATTCATCAATAATCAAACCCCATTCAGTCCTTGTGGATTTAGATACTTTTGCGTAGCCGTAGCCAGGAAGATCAATAAGGCGCTTATTTTCGTTATTCTTTAGGCAAAAAAGGTTGATTGATTGTGTTCTTCCTGGTGTTTTACTGGTTTTCGCAAGTTTTTTATTGTTGGTTAATGCATTAATTACACTAGACTTTCCAGAGTTTGATCTGCCACAAAATGCTATTTCATCGCCTAAGTCTTCTGGCAAACCCTTATGCGAAGGAAAGCTTCCAATAAACATTGCATTAGTAAACGTATCTTTAGCTGTCATGTCTCTCTTAAATTGCAGAATGCTTTCTTAGGTTAGTATATAATCTTTGCGCATCACATCAATTTTACAAATTTTTCACTAATGAGATTAAGATTATTAATTATTTTAGCGGCTTCACTTGTTACAATTGGGGCTGGTAACGCAGATTCAGGAAAAGATAAAGTAGCTACCTGTGCTGCTTGTCACGGCCAAGATGGTAATAGCATGGTAGGGCTTTGGCCGTCATTGGCAGGACAGAATGTTAACTATTTGGTCAGGCAATTGCAGCATATAAAAAGCGGCAAAAGACCTATAACTGAAATGATAGGATCCTTGGACAATTTTTCTCAAGAAGATTTAGAGGATATAGCTGCTTTTTATGCTTCGCAAAATAATGCTATTGGTCAAGCTGCATCAGATAAAGTTGAATTGGGAAGAAAGCTTTATTATTCAGGGAGTTTAGAGAAGGGTGTGCCTGCCTGTACTGCATGCCATTCGCCAAAGGGCAAGGGCAATAGCCCAGCCGGCTATCCTCTTTTAAGCGGACAGCAATCAGACTATATTGCGAAGGCTCTTAAGAATTATAGAACTGGCGAAAGAAACAATGATGAATCTTCACAAATGATGATGGCTATTGCCTATAAGCTAGACGATGTTGAAATAGACGCTCTTTCAAGTTTTATAAATGGTCTTCATTAATTTATTATTATGAACTTAAAAATTCTTAAATTCCTATCCCCTTTTATACTCCTTGGGGTTTTTTCTTGCTCAGAAAATGAAGCCGGTACACTGGAAGAAGAGCTAGAAGAAAAATATAAAGAAGGAGTTCATTACGAATTACTGAATAAACCTTCGTCTGTCCGCGATAGTAGCAAAATAGAGGTAGTAGAAGTTTTTTGGTTTGGGTGTAATCATTGTTACGCATTAGAGTCTTATTTAACTAAGTGGAAACAAGATTTACCTAAGGATATAGATTTTTGGAAATCGCATGCTACTTGGAATGAGATCCTCAAGATCCATGCAAGAATGTTTTATACAGCAAGAGCTTTGGGAATTGACAAGCAATTAGTTCCTGCAGCCTTTAAGACTATTCAAACTGAAGGGAGAAGTTTAACAGGGAACACAGAGTTGGAATATTATTTTAAAGGCTTTGGGATAGAAAGAGAAAAATATAAATCTGTAGCATCTTCGTTTGGAGTGAAAAGTGCTGTCAAACAAGCAGACCAAAGAATGAAACTATGGAACATCACTGGAGTTCCTACCCTTATTGTTAATGGAAAGTATAGAGTATCGGCTTCAAGAGATTTAGGTACCCATGAGATATTGGATGCAGTTAATTTTTTAATAGAAAAAGAAAGAAAGTATTTAACTAACTAAAAGCCACCCTTGAAGTTCCCTGTTTGCCCAATTTTTATACCCGCTAATAAGTTAGATTGGATACCAAAAATTTTAACATCCAATGCTGATTGTATAATCTTTGATCTTGAAGATTCCGTGGTATTTGAAGATAAGGAAGCTTCAAGAAATTCACTTTACAATTATCTAAAAGAGAATAAGTTAAATATTTCTATTTTAGTCCGAATTAATAGTTTGGATTCAGAAGAAGGTCAAGCTGATTTATCTTTGTTTTCAAAAAACCTAGATATATTTGATGCCCTGGTGTTGCCTAAGATTGAGGACCCCGTCGCATTGGTAGATTTACCCAAGTTAAATATTGTTTTGTTGATAGAAACGCCGCTGGCCATAAAAAATCTAGCGTTATTAGCAGAGAGTGATCGGGTTGTCGGGATAGCTCTTGGAGGAGCAGATCTGAGCGCAAGTCTTGGTTCAGATATGTCTTGGGATTCTTTGCTGTTTCATCGTTCAAAAGTTATTCTTGAGGGAGCAATAAATAATTTATTTACGATTGATAGCCCTTTTATGGATATTGCTTCTCCGGAAAGACTAAAACAAGAATCACATCTTTCGAGCAAATTAGGCTTTAATGGCAAGGCAGTAATTCATCCTACACAAATAGATCATGTGCTTGATGCTTTTCTTCCTTCAGCTGAAGAAATAGAAGAGGCAAAAGATATTTTGATTGCATTCTCAGGTTCTTCCGAAGGCGCTTTAACGGTTAATGGCAAGATGGTTGACCTACCGGTAGTTAAGTCTATGGAAAAAAGATTGCTGTTAGCAGGTATGGATCCTGATGACTTCAAGTAGTCCAATAATTAAGCTGGGTAAATACTCTAAATAGATATCATCAAGAAGATGAGATAGATTATTAAGAAAGTACTACTAAATATATCTAAATTTGTTATAAATCCTTAATAAAAAAAATATGTGAGGAGTGATATGGGAGATATAGCGGGGAAAAATACAAAAAAAGATTTACTCTGGCATTTACAAGGAAACTGGGCGCCTGTAGATAAAGAAATTTCTGAATTGAATTTAGAAATAAAAGGAGAGATACCAAAGGATCTTAATGGCCTATTTTTAAGGAATGGAATGAATCCGAAATCAGGTCATAGTGATCACTGGTTTTTTGGCAATGGGATGCTTCACGGTTTGTATCTAGAAAATGGCAAGGCTAGTTACAAGAATAGGTATGTGGTTACGCCCTATTTAGAAAAAGATTTAGATGTAATCAGCTCTTTTGGTGATTTGACTGCTTCGCCTGCTAATACGCATATAGTTGAACACGCTGGGAAAGTGCTAGCTTTAGAAGAGGCTCACCTCCCTTGGGAGGTAGATAAAGATTTAAACACCATAGGTGCATATGACTTTGCAGGAAAGCTCAAGGGTGCAATGACGGCCCATCCAAAGATTTGTCCAGAAACAGGTGAAATGTTTTTTTTCTCTTACTCTATGATGGGGGAACCTTTTTTAAATTATTACAGGGTTGATGATACTGGCCAGTTGATTCAATCTGAACCTATAGAAATTCCTAGACCCGTTATGATGCACGATTGGAGCATAACAAGGAATCACGTTATTTTTATGGATTTACCTATAGTTTCTGATATGGACCTTGCCGTAACTACAGGCTCTCCTTTTGGTTTTAAACCAGAGTGCGGTGCAAGACTTGGTGTTATGCCAAGGGATGGTGGCAATAAGGACATAAAGTGGTTTGAAATAGATCCTTGTTATGTCTTTCATTCTTTTAATTCTTTTGAAGAAGATGAAAAAATTATTTTATATGTATCTAGGCAACAAGAAGCAATGGTAGGAGGTTTTCAAGATATTTATGGAGGTGAATCTACTGTTGCTAGGCTTTGGAGGTGGACGATTGATCTTAAAACAGGGCATGTTAAAGAAGAACAAATGGATGATGGAGCTTGTGATTTTCCAAGAATAGATGATAGAAGGGTAGGTCTCAAATCAAGCTTTGGCTACTCGTTACAAATAGAAACAGATGTAGAGTCTCTTACTTTTGGGAATCATTTCTATAAGTACCAGTTAGAAACTGGATTAAGAATAGACCACGATTTGGGAAATAATATAGCCGGTGGAGAACCAGTTTTTGCACCCTGCAGCGACGTTTCAGAAGAAGACGAAGGATGGGTGATGTCTTTTGTTCATGAAAGAGATACAAGAAAGTCAAAGCTCGTGATTATAGATTCCAGGGATTTTGAGTCCCAGCCTGTGGCCGAAGTTTATCTTCCGCAAAGAATTCCTTACGGAGCTCACGGTAGTTGGATGCCTAATAAATAATTTAAGGAGATTTTATGGAAGCTCATTATGCAACAGTATTTGAAAAGAATGCGGATGCTATCCCAAACGAGATAGCTGTAGTTTGTGGAGAAAATATAAGAACCTGGAAAGAGTACGATGACAGAGCTGCTAGGCTTGCCACACTTTTAACTTCTTATGGCTTAGGGAGTGATTCTAAAGTTGGTCTGTATTTGCACAACTCTAATGAGTTTTTAGAAGCTCAATATAGCGTTTTTAAGGTAGCAGGAGTACCCATCAATGTGAATTATCGCTACAAGGAAGAAGAACTGATTTACCTTTTAGATAATTCGGATTCCGAAGCAGTTTTTTTCCAGGGTTGTTATGCACAACAAATAGAATCCATAAAAGACAAGTTAGATAAAGTTAAGGTTTTTATACAAGTAGATGACGGAACTCCACAATTAGAATGCGCTGAAAATTATGAGCAAATAATATCTTCTAATGAACCAATGGAGAGATTTGAAAGGTCTGAGGACAATATCTACATGCTCTATACAGGCGGAACTACCGGTATGCCTAAAGGAGTGATGTATACCCACGGAGGTCATCTAGGCGCAATGTTTAATACTGCTGGAGCCTGGGGTATGATACCCATTCAAGAAAAGATAGAAATTGAAAATATTTCTAAAGAAGTCTTAAGAATATCAGAAGAAGAAAGCCTCACCGTTAGCATCCCTGCCTGTCCTTTAATGCATGGAACGGGTATGTGGTTGGGTGCTTTAATACCTCACTTAGTAGGTGGACGTGTAGTTACTATGCCTCAATTGGGATTTGACCCTGACTTCTTATTTAAAGAAGTTGAAAGAACTAAAGTAAATAATATAGTGATAGTAGGAGATGCTTTTGCTAAACCTATGATGGATGCTTTGGACAAAGCAAAGGCTGAGAATAGCCCTTATAATTTAGAGAGCGTGAATACCATCATATCTAGTGGAGTTATGTGGAGTGCAGAAGTTAAGGAGGGCCTCTTAAAACACCACGAAATGGTACTGATAGATGCCATGGGGTCTACAGAAGGCGGTATGGGCTCTTCCGTCTCTTCTAGAGACGAGTCACCTGGAACTGCTAAATTTACCATAAACCCTGGCGTGATAGTTATAACCGATGAAGGAGAACATGTAGAGCCAGGCTCTGGAAAAATGGGAAAAATTGGCACAAGCGGCCTTGTTCCTCAGGGTTATTTCAAAGATGAAAAAAAATCGGCAGAAACCTTTAAAGAGTTTGAAGGAGTCAGGTACAGCTTTCCGGGAGACTATGCTCTTGTAGAAGCAGATGGAACAATTACTCTTTTGGGGCGGGGCAGTAACTGCATTAACACTGCTGGTGAGAAGGTTTATCCAGAAGAAGTAGAAGAAGCCGTTAAAAGACATCCTGAAATATATGATTGCTTGGTTGTGGGGCTTAAAGACGATAGATTTGGTCAAAGAGTTGTCGCCTTGGCATCTTATCAAGACGATAAGGAAATATCAGAACAGGATTTGATAGGATTTACCAGAGAGCACTTAGCCGGATATAAATTGCCTAAACAAGTCTTGTTTGTAGATGAGGTTATGAGAGCTCCTAATGGCAAAGCTAATTACAAATGGGCTAAGCAAAGAGCAGAAGAAGAACTTGGATAGTAAGGAGACATTAAATGGATGTAACTGAAGCAGTTCTATCTAGACAATCTATAAGAGCTTATTTGGATAAGTCCGTGTCTGATGAAATTATTAAAGAACTTTTAGAGAAATCATCCCGGGCTGCATCTGGAGGTAACTTACAGCCGTGGAAGGTTTATGTCATTAATAATAAAACTATGGATTCTTTTTTAGAGTTTCAAAAAAATTGGAGCGAACCCGAAACCCCTGCTTATCCAATTTATCCTGAGAACTTAACCGAGCCGTACAGAACTTCGCGATACGAAGTTGGCGAACAAATGTATTCTTTATTGAACATAGAAAGAGAGGATAAAGAGAGCAGGGTTAAACAAATGCTTAAAAATTATGAATTCTTTGGAGCCCCTTCTGCTTTCTTCTGCTTTGTAGATAGACAAATGGGATTGCCGCAGTGGTCTGATCTAGGAATGTTCTTGCAGACCTTTATGTTACTAGCCAGAGAGGCTGGCTTAGATACTTGCGCTCAAGAAGCTTGGTCTTTGAAACAGGAGAGTATTACCTCTTTTGTGGAGGCGCCTGAAGAGATGATGCTTTTCTGTGGCATGTCTATAGGCTATCAAGACGAGGAGGCAGTCATAAATAAACTTAGGACTAATAGACGTCCTATTGATGATTGGGCTACTTTTTTATCTAAGTAATAAGAAGCTGGCTATTTAAGAAACATGTCTTAGGACTTCGCCATTAGCAACACCCGTCATCTCTCCATCAAGGAAATTTATTTTTCCGTTCACTACAGTAGCTTTATAACCCTTGGAGCCCTGAACATATCTTGGTGCGCCTCCAGGAAAGTCATGGGCTATTTCTGGCTGCAATTCACTTACTGTCGCGGGATCAAAAATATTGATGTCAGCTTTTTTACCTACCTCAAGTAAGCCTCTATCCTTGATACCAACTATTCTTGCTGGTGCTGAAGTTATTCTCCTTATACCTTCTTCTAGAGAATATATCCCTGCTTTTCTAACCCAATGAGACAAAACAAAAGTTGCCCAGCCTGCATCGCAGATTTGTGAAACGTGAGCTCCTGCATCACCAAGCCCTGGAAAAATTCTCTTACTCTTAAACATTTCACCAGCCTCTTCAAGATTTTGATTAAACATTCTGTAATTGAATAAGGTTTTTCCATCTGACTCATCTGATAAATTTAGAAACAGTTCTGATGGATGAATACTTCTCTCTTTTGACATGTTGGCAATACAGCTTTCCTTGCCGGCTGTATAATTCGGTGTCTCGCCATCGCCAAGCCAAAACACAAGGTTATAAGGAAGAGATTCTTTTGAAGAAGAAGCTTCTTTAATAAGTTTACTTCTTGTTACACTATCTCTTATGGCAGAGAGCCTGCCGTCTAAGTCAAGCTTTCTAATAGCATCCCACGTTTCTCCGGAAAAAGGCAATGATGATTGCAAGCCGAACATAAAACCTGAAGATCTGGGCATCGAGATAGCAGTAATATCTCCTCCATCACTACAAAGCTCATCAATCATATTACATAATCTTTTACCCGAACCTTTGTCGGGTCCAGCCGCCATACTAAATAAAATTCTTTCCTTAGTTGTTGCTGCTAGATCTTTAAGTAATTGCCTGGAGAAGTCTGGCTCTCCTCCAAAATCAAGTACATTTTGCATAAGGCCTTTTTTTTCACCTACCACTTTAGCTATTTCAATTAATTCTTTTGCTGCTGCGTAAGTTCCAGGTATGGATCTACCATCAGGCCCTACATGAGGAGGGTATCTATTCGTAGAGAAACCAACAGCTCCAGCATCCATAGATACACCAACTATTTCTGCCATTTGTGCTATCTCTTCATCAGTAGCCATTTCTTCTACAGATCTTTCTCCCATAACGTAATACCTAACTGCTGCGTGGCCAACCATTCCTGCTACATTGATTCCTAAATCAAGGTTCTCTATAGAATTCAGATAGCCTCCGTAATCTTCCCAATCCCATGGTAGGCCTCCCAAAATAGCTTCTTTGGGTATGTCTTCCACGGTTTGCATCATGTGAGCTATTAATTCACGATCTTCTGGTTTGCAAGGAGCAAAAGTTACTCCACAATTCCCCATTAAGGCTGTCGTCACTCCGTGTTGGCTAACTGGTCTTAATTCAGGATCCCAGCCTATTTGTGCATCTAGATGAGTATGTATATCAACAAATCCAGGAGTCACAGCCATTCCATCAGCGTCAATCTCCTCTTTTGCTTGTGGAGAAGAAAGTTCACCTATTTCAGTTATAACTCCATCATCTATAGCAATATCGCCGTGTGTGGTTTTTGCGCCGGTGCCGTCAATAATTTCCCCATTCTTAATTATTAAATCATGTTCCATAAAAATCCTCTTTATAACAGCAGTATATTGTTAAGATATTAATAGAAAAGTACTATTAGGAATATAATTTTATTCCTTTCAACAAATTATTAATAATCTAAAAAATAATATTTATGTAATTCTTCTGAGTTTTCTATTTTCTTGTGGAAGTAATTCAGAGAATGTAGAGCCACCTTTATTTTCTTTAGAAATCACATCTCCAGAAACCTCATATGATTATTCAGAGGTAGAAATATTCATCTCATCTAATAGATCTATATCAAAAATAGAATTCATTTCGGAAGAACTCGAGCTGCTATCAGTTTCTGGAAATACCTTGGTGGTGCTGACGCCAGTATCTCCCATAGAAAGACAAATAGAATTTTTAATTAAAGTTACGGATCTTGAAGGCAATGTGGTTTCAAAAGTTGACACCCTTTCAATAGTGTCTTACAAACATAATCTTCCTCACTTTACTACTTTGAGCCAGAATCATACTGAGAACTATATTTCAGAAGATTATTCAGTGTTTAACTTTTCTTTTGAAGCCATTCATACTAATGAAAGTTACACCCAAACTTTGTGCTATCCGACGGTAAATGATTGTTCAGAGCAAGATGGTACTTTCACGCACGATATGCACAATTCAAATTACGGAGATTTCAATGGAGATGGTTACGAAGATTTAGTAGTTAGTTGGGCAGTTTTTCCTCATACCTTAGAAAGAGAAACAACAAAAAGTACTATAGAGATCTACCTGAATGATCAAAAAGGTAGATTAATAAAAGATCATGACTTCTTTTTTGACAGACTACCACCAGAGAGGATGATGAATTACAGGGTATTAGTAGATGATTTTAATCAAGACGGTATTGATGATATTTTTGCAGGTACAAGCGGATTACACAAAAGAAATTCTGATGGAACATGGTATTTTAAGGGAGATTCCCATGTTCTTTTAATATCAGATACTGGGGTAATGGTGGATGCTTCTTCAATTATTGAAGGCAATGATGGGCTATCGGCTCATGATGCTTCTTCTGGAGATGTAAATGGCGACGGGTATCCTGATATTCTCTCCGGTAGAAAATTATTTATAAACAACAAAGGTATTAGCTTTACAGATGATACTGAAAAACTTCCGGAGGTTTGGAAGCAAAACTACCAAAAATATCAGTACCCTATGTCTTCTTTATTGGAAGATTTTAATGGAGATGGTTTGGCAGAGATAGTGATATTTTGGAATGATGATGAGGAAAATACAGACCCTCCTTTGCCAGAAATTTTAATGAGTGATATAAATAAACCAGTAAAATACTGGGAAATGCAGACCTTAACAGAGGGTTATTTTGGCAGTGGTAGAACGAAATTTAATTATGCTGCTGCAGAAGATATAGATTCCGATGGAGATAAAGATATTGTTGTTGGAACTACAAGATCAACTCCTTATTATGTAGGTCGATTTATTCAAATCTTTATTAATGATGGACTGGGGTATTTTACCGATGAAAGCCTCTCTAAAATGGGAGAGCAACCAAGATCTTTAAACAGCGATGATCCCTCTGTAAATGTAGAATGCATTACACATGGAGAAGGGGCATTATTTCTTCGTGATTATGAAGGGGATGGAGATTTAGATATCTTTGATCAAACAGCAGCCAATTCTCCATCCCAATGCCCAGGGATGAATATTTATATAAACGACGGAACGGGCACTTTCAAAAAAGATTCTACAACTCAATTTGCATGGGTAACAGGCAATCAAATTTCAGATTTTGATTATGAGGTAGACGGTTCCCCAATCAACAGGGCTATCCCGTTAGACCTTGATAAAAAAAATAGATTAGATTTTGCAGCTGAAGTTCATGCTCCATCTTCTGAGAATATTAGATACCTTTACCAAATAATATCTGATTCAGATTGAATAAAATTGGTGGGCTAGACAGGATTTGAACCTGTGACCTTCTGCTCCGGAGGCAGACGTTCTATCCGTGCTGAACTACTAGCCCTATTCATGGATTATATAGAACTTCATAGTTGTATTTTATTAATTGAGAGCTCCTGCTATTATTCCCTACCTCTTTTAGAGACACATGGAGTAATAATGGCCGCTAAGAACAAATGGCAAGCATTGAACTGGAAAGATCCATTTTTATTAGATCAGCAGTTAACCGCAGATCAACGCTTGATCCGCGATACAGCGCATCAGTATGCTCAAGGAAAGTTATTACCGAGGGTTAGGGAGGCTTTTAGAAATGAAGAAACTGATCCTGCCATATTTCAAGAGATGGGTTCTCTTGGTTTATTAGGTTCAACCATTGAGGGATACGATTGCCCCGGTGTGGACTACATGAGTTATGGATTGATAGCCAGGGAAATCGAAAGAGTGGATTCAGGATATAGATCGATGATGAGTGTTCAGTCTTCTCTAGTCATGTACCCCATTTATGCCTTTGGCACAGAAGCTCAGCGTAAAAAATACCTTCCCAAGCTTGCGTCCGGAGAGTTGATAGGGTGTTTTGGTCTAACCGAGCCAGACTATGGGTCTGATGCAGGTGGATTAATAACACGAGCAAAATCAGTAGAAGGTGGTTACTCCCTTTCTGGAGCTAAGATGTGGATTTCCAACAGCCCAATAGCAGATGTGTTTGTAATATGGGCTAAAAATGATGATGGGATTATAAAAGGTTTTATATTAGAAAAAGGCATGGAAGGTTTAAGTGCACCAAAAATTGAAGGAAAACTTGCCTTAAGAGCTTCAATAACTGGACAGATTGTAATGGAGGATGTTTTTGTAACTGAGGAGCAGCTTCTTCCAGAAGTTGAAGGTTTAAAAGGCCCTTTTAGCTGTTTAAATAACGCACGCTATGGAATAGCTTGGGGAGCTTTGGGAGCAGCAGAGACTTGTTGGATAACATCTAGAGACTACGTTATGGATAGAAAGCAGTTTAATAAGCCTCTAGGAGCTAATCAACTTATTCAATTAAAGCTTGCCGATATGCAAACTGACATCGCACTTGGTTTGCAGGGATGTTTTAGGGCAGGCCAATTAATGGATGAAGGAAATATAGCACCGGAATTAATTTCCTTAATTAAAAGGAATTCAACCGGCAAGGCTTTAGAAATAGCTCGTCAATCTCGAGACATGTTGGGTGCTAATGGTATATCAGAAGAATACCCTATTATGCGACACATGGTAAATCTTGAAGTGGTAAATACCTATGAAGGCACGAACGACATTCATGCTCTTATCTTAGGAAGAACCCAAACAGGTATAGCTGCTTTTTAACCAATTGAATGAAGACTGTAGTTCTATCTTCATTTATAATGCCGTCGCCTAACTTTAACAATTTAAAGATATATGAGTCATTCAAAAATTTTAATTACTTTCTTAGCAGTTTTCTTTGTTTTGGGAATTAATTCTTCAGAAGCTGAAGAGGCTATCAAGAAAAGAATTGCACCAGTAGGATCTGTCTGTATTCAAGGACAGGACTGTGCGAATGCAGTTGCTGCAGCTGCTCCAATTAGCTCTGCCTTAAGGACTGGAGAAGAGATTTATGTAAATGCTTGTACGACTTGTCATAGTATTGGACTAGCAGGCGCACCAAAATTTGCTGATGCTTCTACTTGGGGTGTAAGGCCGGATAAAGGTATAGCGGCTTTAACAATGTCGGTCAAAAATGGACTCAACGGCATGCCCCCAAAGGGAATGTGTATGGATTGTTCTGAAGATGAATTATCATCAGCCGTTCAACACATGCTCGATAGTCTTTAGAAAGTTTGTACGGCCTCTTTTAAATCTGACCAATATTTAACTTCCAGAACTTGAATGTCTGAGAGAGGCCATTCTGACTTATTTCCATTGTACCAAATAGATTTCATGCCGAAATCTAGACTTGCCTTCACGTCATTGATTGGGTGATCTCCTACGTGACATATTTCGTGTGCATCAAGACCAGTGTGTTTTGTAGCAGCCTCAAACATGACAGGATCTGGTTTGCTAGCATTTAGATCAGACGAAGAAAAAGAGAAATTAAAATAATGATCAATTCCTATTTTTTCTAAGTCAGCATTGCCGTTAGTGATAACACCCAAGGAATATTCCTTTTTTAACTCCTCTAAAGTTTCTTCAACTCCCTCATAAAGCTTAACTTCATTTCTGGCTGTAAAAAATATTTTAAAAGACTCGATTGCCATTGTTTCGGCACCTTCTCGAGAGTATCCTGCTAATAAACCAAGCTCTACAAATGAGAGTCTTCTTAGCTCAGAAAGTTGATTCACTAGATTAGGATTTTTAGAAACAAGCTTATCTCTTATAGCAAAAATATCTTTGGTATTTATAAGTGAAGCCGCGCCAGGGTAGTTGTCTTTTATCCAGCTATTAGTTTTTCTCTCTGCATTTAGGATCGTTGGCATGATTGGCCACAAGGTATCATCTAAGTCGAACGAAATGGCTTTTATCATGTTTATTTATCTGTTTTTTTAGCTCTTGGATGCGATTTATCATAAACTTTTGATAAGTGTTGAAAATCTAATTTGGTGTAAATTTGTGTAGTTCCAATATCTGAATGGCCTAACATTTCTTGAACTGCCCTTAGATCTCCACTGGATTCTAAAATATGACTCGCAAAAGAATGTCTTAGCATGTGAGGATTAACAGAAGGTAGTCCTCTCATTTTGCTCAATTTTGCCAGTCTAAGTTGTACGGATCTTGGCGATATTCTTTTACCTTTATTGTTAAGAAAAAGGGCTTTTTCCCTATTAATATCAGGTTCTTTTATAAATTCACTTCTATGTACCAACCAGTCTCTAATTGCTTGAATAGCTTTTCTTCCTATGGGCAGATCTCTTGTTTTATTTCCCTTACCAACAACCCTGCAACTTCTTTCTTTTATAGAAATACTGGTTAAGTCTAAGTTGCAAAGTTCTGCTAGCCTTAGACCAGAAGAATAAAGGAATTCAGCCATCGCCTTATCCCTTATTTCAATAATGCCTTTTGGTTTGAAATCTAAAAGTCTTTGTACTAGGTCTGTGTCCATTGCTTTAGGAAGTAGTTTGGCCGCTTTTGGAGAACTTATACCATGAGCAGGGTTTGTACTTATTAGCCCTTCATCAGCTAGGTAATTAAAGAAACTTCTTATTGAAGAAAGTAGTCTCTGAAGACTTCTGGGGTTTAAACCTCGCCTTCTCTCTTTGTTCACATAGCTTCTTACATCATGTTCGCTGACCTTAAGCCAGCTCGAAACTTCTTGTTCATCTATATAGTTTTTAAACTTTTGCAGATCTCTTTTATAACTATCTAGGGTATGAAAAGAAAGTTGTTTAACAATTTCTAAGTGAGAAAGAAATTGGTTAATTTGAATTTGGAGCATTTACTTATTAGATTTTTCAATCAACTTGTTAATTACTTCTGCCGCGAAGTCCAGGAAAAGGGTATCTTTTGTGGAGTCGTATTTTCCTTTTGTATTTGATCCTAAGGCTAAAACACCTGGGCACTCCGAATTTCTTAGAGGGACCAATGCACACTCAATAATCTTTGCTGATTTTCCGAATATGAATTGTGCCTGTTCTTTAGATAAGGGGCCACAATAAATGTCTTTCGTATTATATAAGTCACCAAAGTTCTTATGTGCTAACTTCAATTTTCTATAACGTCCTCTGGGTAAGTATTTTTGTTCTTTAAAAAACAAGAGCTGGCATTTGTTAGCATCAAACTTTTTTTCGAAAGCTTGTTCAGTTTTAGTTACAATTTCAGTAGCATCTTGACAGTCGATCAACTCTACGATTAGTTGTTTGGTTAACCCGAAGATGTCTTCATTATTTTTAGCAATTGTTAATAGATTTAATAGGTTGTTGGTAGTTGAGTTGTAATTATCTCTCAGAATTTCTACTTGTCTCTGAATTAAAGAAACCGCCCCACCGGCATCATGGATGACTTCTAACGATTTAAGGACTTCTGGATTCTTGCTTAGAAAGTCCGGATTTAGCAATAGGAATTCTTGTACTTGCTTGTTAGTAAGGTTTTTTTGACTCATATTTCTAAAGACAATTGATTTATATAATTTGCTTTTCCAATTGCAAGCAACTCCCCAGTATCTTTGGTGTACTCTACTTGTAAAGAACCTTCTGTGAATCTAACTTCAACACTTCGGTTAAGGAGATTCAACTCATTCCCAGCAACTACTGCAGCACACGCTCCGCTTCCACAAGCCAAAGTTTCTCCTACACCCCTTTCGAATACTCTTAATTCAATTTTGTCTGGAGATAAAGTTTTAGCAATACCAAAGTTAATACCTTCAGGGAACCAGTTAGAACCTTGAAGTTCAGCACCCACCTCCGGCAAGGGGAAGTTTGTTATCTCCTCTACAAAGCAAATAGCATGAGGATTGCCGATGTTCAGAAAATAAATATCAATATCCGCCTTAGCAGTAGTTAAAGATATAATATTTTCGAAGTTAGCTTGCGGCAAGTTTTCTCGGCCTAATGTAAAATTTGGTGGAGAGATCTTTGCTGAATAACATCCATTTGAGGCTTCCTGCAAGTTCCAGATTCCACCTAAAGTACTTACGGAGAACTTTTCGTGTGGGAGCAGGCCACTATCAATGACATACTTTGCTAAACATCTGGCACCATTAATACAGTTTTTTGCTTCAGAGCCATCGGTATTAAAAATTCTTGCTTTTAAATGAAGTTCTGGATCTTCGGGAGGTTCAATTGTAATAAGTTGATCAAAGCTGACTTGCTCTTCAGATATAATTTTTAAAATTTGTTCTTGATGAATGACCCCGTCTTGCCTTATTAAATCAACAATAACTACTATATTACCTAGACCAGATAGCTTGTGTGCTTCAAGTTCCATTGTTGTTGGTTTCCAATGAAACAAGTTCTTTAAAACTCTCTCTTCTTTTAATTACTTGGACCGTCGAGCCTTCAATCAAGATTTCAGGAGGTCTAAGTCTGGTGTTGTAATTAGAGGACATAACGTACCCATAAGCACCTACATCATGAATTGCCAAAAGCGATCCTTCTTCAACTTTAAGTGCCCTATCTTTTGCTAAACTATCCGCACTTTCGCACACCGGCCCAACCACTTGATAGATTTTTTCTTCAAGTTCTTTAGAGTCCAGGGTGGAGACATTATGCCAGGAGGAGTAGAGAGAAGGTCTCATCAAGTCATTCATTCCTGCATCTATGATGGCAAAATTTAAATTTTCAGTTTCTTTGATGTATTCAACTTGGGTTAAGAGCACACCGGCATTGCCTATAATGGACCTACCAGGTTCAAGAATTAGATCAAAGTTTAAATCACCCAACCTGTTTAGGGTTTGGCTGATAATTTCAGAAGGGTTTGCTCTTTCTTCGTCTTTATAAGTAATACCAAGACCGCCCCCAATATCAAGAAAAGTAACAGTGTTTAGATCCCTATTAACTTCATCTGCTAAATGAATTAAATGTTCCAGGCTATCAAGGATTAATTCAGGTTTTATTATTTGAGAGCCAATATGACAAGCCAACCCTATAAGGTTTATATTCTCACTGGTTCTAATTTTTTGAGACATATTTAATGCAACTTCTTTTGTTACTCCAAATTTAGAAGTTTTTAAGCCTGTCTCAATATAAGGATGAGATTCTGCAGAAATATCAGGATTAACTCTAATGGCACAATTTGCCTCCACTCCCATCTCTTTCGCTATCTCTATAATTCTATTAAGTTCATTCTCAGATTCTATGTTGATAGAAAAGATATTTTCTTTCAGAGCGAGTTGGATCTCTGCTTTAGTTTTCCCTACTCCAGAAAACACTATGTTTTTTGGGTCGGCGCCTGCTAAAAGGCACCTTCTAAGTTCGTTACCGGATACCACATCAAATCCAGACCCCATTTCATTTAAGAGTTTTAGAATATTGATATTAGAGTTAGATTTAACGGAGAAGCAAACTTTATCGTCCTGCCTTAATGCATCTTTGTATTCGAGGAATCTAGACCGAATCAGCGAGGCAGAATAAACGTAAGTTGGAGTTCCATAAGAAACCGCTAAATCAGATAACAGAATATCGTCTAGAAATAGCTCTCCATTGTTTCTATTAAACCCTTTCATGAGGCGCATTATATGTGTCTATGGGGAGATACAGAGGTCCTTTTTGACCACATCCATCAAGAAAGGCAATACACACTAGTGTAAATACAACAATTTTAAGCGTTGAACTAAGCATTTACTTTCTTTTATTTAGAATTTTTACAGCCCTTTCGATTTGCCTTTTTACTTGGACTGGCGCAGTGCCACCTACAAGATTTCTAGCCTTTACGGCTTGAGAAGGATCCAGATATTTTTTTACATCGTCGGTTATAACCTTTGAAAATTTTCTTAGTTCATTGATTGATAAATCAAAAATTTGGAGTCCTTTGCTTTCTGCATGTTTTACAATTCTTCCTACCACTTCATGGGCTTTTCTAAACGGCACATCCTTTTCAACTAGGTAGTCTGCCAAGTCAGTTGCCGTTATTTGCCCGATGTTACAGTCAAGCCTCATTTTTTTTGTATTGGCATTCATGCTAGCTATCATGAGAGAGAAAAGCTCTAGACTGGTTGTGCAGTAATCAGCTGCATCAAATATAAAACTTTTATCTTCTTGCATGTCTCGGTTGTAAGCCAAAGGTTGATTTTTCATTAATGACAATATTCCCATTAGGCTGGCAATGGTTTTTGAAGAACCTCCTCTTATGAGTTCGGCAACATCCGGGTTTTTCTTTTGCGGCATTATAGAAGAGCCCGTACAGAATTCGTCTGAGAGTTGTACGTAATTAAATTGAGAAGAAGACCACAAGACTAATTCTTCACAGATTCTAGATAGATGAACTCCTAATATGCTCGCATTAGCAGTAAACTCCATAGCAAAGTCTCTATCACTCACTGCATCTATTGAATTATTAGATATGCCTTTAAAGTTTAATCTTTTTGCTAGCATAGCCCTGTCTACTTTAAATCTACTACCTGCAAGGGCAGCAGAACCCAATGGCATTACACTCATCCTTTTTTGCGAGTCGGAGAATCTAGAAAAGTCCCTATCAAGCATTTCAAACCAAGACATTAAGTGATGGCCAAAAGTTATAGGTTGAGCAATTTGCATGTGGGTAAAGCCAGGCATGATATCTTCAGCATGCTTTTTTGCTTTTTTTACAATAGACTTTTGGGCTTGGTTAATAAGAGTCAGTATTTCGGAAATAGTAGAATCAAGATGTAGCCTAAGATCGGTAGAGATCTGATCGTTCCTAGATCTTCCGGTGTGTAGTTTTTTAGCTGCATTTCCTGCTTTTTTAAATAAAGCAGACTCTATGTTCATGTGCACATCTTCAAGTTCATGTTTCCATTCAAACTTTCCAGATTCTATTTCTAATAAAATAGATTTAAGTCCTTTGCTGATCTTCAAATAGTCTTTCGCAGATATGACTTTTGCTTCTTTCAATGCCAATGCATAGGCCAAAGAGCCCGCTATATCTTCTTTATACAATCTTTTATCAACATCCACGGAGCTTGTGTAGTTTTGTGTTATTGCGCCGGCACCTTGTGAGAACCTGGCGCCCCACAACGGGTTAGTTGTAGATTTATTACTCATTATTCTGACCTCAAAGATTCTACTATAGTTTTTGTAGGCTCTAATTGGTTTATTGTATAGAAATGTATTCCAGGCGCACCAAAGGCGAGTAAATCATTGCTTAGATAGGTTAAAAACTCTATTCCATATTTAACAACATCTTTTTCATTTAGTTTTTCTAAATCTTCAATAATTTTATTCGGTATCTTAGCTCCACAGTTACCTGCCATTCTGATCAGGGAGTCTTTATTAGTTATGGTTATTAAGCCCGGAGTAATAGGTATGTTTAAATTTGCCTTTTCACACCTGTCAGCAAAATCATAATAAGCTTCGGCTAGAAAGAAAAACTGAGTAATAGCTCCATCGGCACCTGCCTTAACTTTATTAGTAAAATGTTCAAAGTCTTTGTCGGCGCTTAGTGCTTGAGGGTGTACTTCAGGGTAAGCACCAACTTCAATATGAAATTGGTTATTGTAAGAATTTTTAATAAACTCAACTAGCTCATTTGCGTAAGGGAACTCACTATACCCTCCTACTCCAGAAGGCAGATCTCCTCTCAACACAACAAGTCTTTTAAAACCAGCTCGCACATAAGCATCAAGTATGGATTTTATTTCTTGTTTTGTAGAGCCAACCCCAGAAATATGAGGGCAAGGATCAATATCCGTACTTTCTTTTATAGCTAGACAAGTATTGAGAGTACCTTCTTGAGTCGTCCCTCCAGCCCCAAAGGTAACGGAGAAGTACTCTGGCGATAAGTCTTCTAAATTTTTTGTAAGGGATATGAGTTTCTCTTTTCCCAAGTCTGTCTTGGGAGGAAAAAACTCAAAACTTATTGTTTTGGAGTTTATTTCCATAATGCTTACAACCTAATATTTATAAATTTCTGTTTTAAAAGGTCCTTCAGTTGGGACGTTTATATAGTCTGATTGTTGATCCGATAGTTTTGTCATTACACCGCCAAACCCTTCAACCATATAACCTGCTACCTCTTCATCTAATTTTTTGGGTAGAACTTCAACTGTGATAAGTTCTTTCTTAACCTCTTCATCGTTAATGTTTGCAAATTTCTTTTCGTACAGATGCATTTGGGCAAGAACTTGGTTGGCAAAAGAACCATCCATGATTCTTGAGGGATGCCCAGTGGCATTTCCTAGATTAACCAGCCTGCCTTCTGAAAGAAGGATTAAATAATCCTTGCTTTCCAGATCAGGAGTATCTCCCGCCTTGGTGTCTTTGAAGATTTTATGTACCTGCGGTTTTACTTCTTCCCAGGCCCATTCTTCTCTCATAAATGCAGTGTCAATCTCTGTGTCAAAATGTCCAATATTGCAAACAACCGCTCCTTTTTTAAGGGCTTTAAGCATGTGTTTATCACAAACTTTGTAATTGCCTGTTGCAGTGACAACTAGGTCAGTGTCTGCCAGTAATGTTTTATTAATAGATTCTTCATTATCCTTATTAATTCCATCTATGTAAGGTGAAACAACTTCATATCCATCCATACAAGCTTGCATGGCACAAATGGGATCAATCTCCGTAACTCTAACTATCATGCCTTCTTGCTTCAGACTTTGTGCTGATCCTTTGCCAACATCTCCATAACCTATAACAAGAGCCTTTCTTCCAGCTAAGAACATGTCTGTTCCTCTTTTTATTCCATCATTTAAGCTGTGTCGAGTACCATATTTGTTATCATTTTTTGATTTTGTCACTGAATCATTTACGTTTATAGCAGGAACTTTTAGTTGATTATTCGCTATCATTTCATGAAGTCGAACAACTCCTGTAGTAGTTTCTTCGGTGATTCCATGAATATTGTTTAATATTTCTGGATACTTAGTATGGGCCATTGCTGTTAAGTCCCCACCGTCATCTAAGATCATGTTGGCCTCCCACGGCGAACCGTCTTTTAAGATTGTTTGCTCAATACACCAATCAAATTCTTCGTCTGTTTGACCTTTCCAGGCAAAAACAGGTATGCCAGCAGCTGCTATTGCAGCAGCAGCATGATCTTGAGTAGAGAATATATTACAACCTGACCACCTTACTTCTGCTCCAAGAACGACAAGCGTTTCTATTAGCACGGCAGTTTGTATGGTCATATGAATACAACCTAGCACCTTTGCATCTTTCAGAGGTTTCTCATTACCGTAACGCTCTCTTAGCTTCATCAAAGCTGGCATTTCAGACTGAGCTATTACAATTTCTTTCCTGCCCCATTCTGCTAAAGATATGTCGGCTACTTTAAAATCTTGGTTATTTTTTTCCATTTTTATTTTTTTATTTAATTAAGATTGGAGGGCTTCAACTTTATCGGTTTTTTCCCATGTAAAGGCTTCTTCTTCTCTTCCAAAATGACCATAGGCAGCAGTAGCTTGATATATTGGTCTCTTTAGGTCGAGCATGTTTATTAATTGTCTTGGCCTAAGATCAAAATATTCTCTAATAAGATTTGATATTTTTTCTTCAGATATTTTTGATGTTCCAAAAGTATTAACACTAATAGAAGTTGGTTCAGCAACTCCAATAGCATAAGAAACTTGTATTTCACACCTGTCTGCAAGTCCAGAGGCCACAATATTTTTGGCTACATATCTTCCTGCATAAGCGGCCGAACGGTCTACTTTCGAAGGGTCTTTACCAGAAAAAGCACCGCCCCCATGTCTGGCCATACCCCCATAGGTATCAACAATAATCTTTCTTCCGGTTAAACCACAATCTCCAGCAGGCCCCCCAATAACAAATTTCCCAGTAGGGTTGATGAAATATTTTGTATCTTGCGTAAGCCAGTTCGAAGGAAGAATAGGTTTGACTATTTCTTCCATAACCCCTTCTTTTAGATCAGCCTGAGAAACATCTGGGTCGTGTTGAGTTGACAGGACTACAGCAGATATAGATTCAGGCACTCCATCTTCTCCGTAGACAAAACTCACCTGGCTTTTAGCGTCAGGTCTTAACCAGGCTAGTTTCCCAGATTTTCTTATAAAAGCTTGCCGCTCAACCAGTCGGTGCGAATATGTTATTGGAGCTGGCATCAAAACTTCAGTCTCGTTTGTGGCATAACCAAACATCAAGCCTTGATCTCCCGCTCCCTGATTTAAATCCTCTCCTTCTCCTTCGTTTACACCTTGTGCAATATCTTGAGATTGTTTACCTATTACATTCATGACTTTACAAGTAGCTCCGTCTGTTCCGGTCGCTATGTCGTCATAACCTATATCAGTGATCACTTTTCTAGTGATTGATTCTAAATCTGGTGTAGAAGAACTCGTAATTTCTCCCGCTAACACAACCAAGTTATCTTTTATTAGTGTCTCACAGGCTACCCTTGATTCAGGGTCATCTCTTAGCATTGCATCTAAAACTGCATCGGAGATCTGATCTGCCATTTTATCGGGATGTCCTTCAGAAACTGACTCAGATGTAAAAATCTTATATTCAGACATTATATTTCCTTAAAAAAGAGCGCATTCTAACCTTTTAGAGCTATTTTTTACTAATTTTTAAGATTTTATGGACTTCGCTATATACACACATTTTCTTATCGGCGAAAATGCCTTTTATAAAGCTCAACAATAAGGCTACTTCATTATGGTAAAAAGAAATTCCAAAACGCAGCTTGCAAATGCACTGAGGGTTCTTGCAATGGATGCCGTAGAGAGAGCAAAAAGTGGTC
>LWDU01033385.1_pt1 | contig 37293 bp, 31 predicted proteins | sample 727161 | NCBI WGS metagenome assembly LWDU01 (sample SAMN04566230, study PRJNA314399) | hydrothermal vent metagenome | isolation source: deep sea hydrothermal plume seawater | place: Mexico: Gulf of California, Guaymas Basin | collected 2004-07-11 | reverse complement strand
GACTATTAAATCAAGTCATCGCTGCTAAACCAATCGTTCAGGACATCCCTAAAATCACGGAACTCGGTGACCATTGTTCCGACCGAGAAGTGAATGCTGAGCGGGCGGAACGAGAGCTCAAAAAATTAAAACTTTTGAACTACTTGGATGCTCGCAAAGGCGAAGAGATGGTGGTGCTAGTTACCGGAGTAGAGAAGTTTGGACTTTTTGTACAAGGAGTACAAGTTCCAGCGAGTGGTTTGATCCATGTCGCTACGTTGCGAGATGACCACTATTCATTGGAACAGGGCACGCACGTGCTTGTTGGTTTTCGCAGCGGCAATTCGTTCCGTTTGGGTGACACGCTGAGTATTCGCATCGGCCACATCGATCATGAAAAACGGGAAGCAAATTTCATATTCTTGAAAAAGATCGCCTCTGCCGACGGCACTGATGAATCCCAGCCACAGAGACCCTCGCGGACTTCCAACAGTAAGGGAAATGGGAAATCAGGAAAACGCAAAGGCTCGGTTCGCCGCGGCGGAAAAAAACGAGGCAGCCCACGTGGCAAACGCCGTCGTTAAGTAAAACATTCCCGCACGTGCATCATCAGCGTTTGAAAATTGACCTGTTCACACATTCGTGTAAATACGAGGGTGATCATATTCGAATTTGGTCAAAACTGAACGTCACCCGTGGCTAACCCCGACAGGTTTTGGGATGCACCAAACAACCGGCCTAACCCGCTTTTTTTTTGACAGGTTTGCGATAGAATACAGACGTCATTTTTTGTGACGTCACCCACATCGTTAACTTTATCGCGTTTGATAGAATTCTTGTTATGGACAACCAACTACTTCAAACACCACTATTTCAATGGCACGTTGACCAAGGTGCACGGATGGTCGATTTTGCAAATTGGTCGATGCCAGTTCAGTATCAATCGATTGTGCAAGAACACCAAGCGACCCGTAGTGCCGTCACCATGTTCGACGTCTCGCACATGGGCAGAATCCGTTTTGACGGCCCTGGCGGTGGCGAATTACTCGATCGCTTGTTAACACGCAGCGTTCTCGATATGCAACTCGGGCAAGTCCGGTATTCGCTGATCTGCAATCACGAAGGCGGAATTCTCGATGACGTCTTGGTCTACCACTTGGAATCACCCACCGGTGCGCAGTATTTTTTGCTAGTCGTCAATGCGTCGAACCGTCAAAAAATCATTGAATGGATTACTGCTCAATGGCCTGATGAATCTGTTGTGGAAATGCAGGACCGCACCGTTGATACCGCCATGCTGGCAGTCCAAGGCCCGCGGGCACTGGAGACGTTACAACCATTGTTTGATTTCGATATTTCAGCCATGAAGTACTTTCACGCCAAAGTTACTAACCAAATGCAAAAGACCTGTATCCTGAGCCGCACCGGTTATACCGGCGAGGATGGATTCGAATTGATTCTAAGGGCAGATCAAGCGCTGCACGTGAAGCAAAATATCTTTGCGGCTGGCCGAGCGCATGATATCTCCCCCGCGGGACTCGGAGCACGTGATACCTTGAGAATGGAATCTGCCATGCCGCTCTACGGGCACGAACTCAATGAACAACTCAACCCACTCGAAGCTGGACTAGGGTTTGCTGTTAGTTTTCAAGACCAAGAGGGTAACGATCGTGACTTTATCGGCTGCCAAGCAATTCGACAAACAAAGACGGACGGCGTGAAACGAACTCGCATCGGACTGCAATTAGAAGGCAAGCGTGCTGCTCGTGAAGGTTATGCGATTTATTGTGAGGGACAAGTAATAGGTGAAGTCACCAGTGGTTCCTATTCACCAACACTACAACACCCCATCGCCATGGGCTATGTGAACCAACTCGACCTGCCACTCGGGTCCGCACTTGAAATCGATGTTCGCGGCAATATGCTACCCGCAACCATCTGCCAACTCCCGTTTTATAAACGTGCTTAATTGAATCAAAAACCAACTTACAATGTGCTCGGTCACACACTTGGCCGTTGATGTTAACACAACATAAGGAACGATTAAATGAATGCTGAAGATCTAATGTATTGCCATACTCATGAATGGGTCAGTACCACTGAAGAAAACGGCGAGAAGATTGCTACCGTTGGTATCTCTGCATTTGCAGTGGAACAACTTACGGATCTCGTTTATATGGAATTACCGAGTGTCGGCAATCAAGTAGCAGCCGGACAAGAATTCGGTGAAGTGGAATCGGTCAAAGCTGTAAGTCCTTTGTACAGCCCCGTTTCCGGGGAAGTGATCGCAGTCAATACAGAACTGACGGATCAGCTCGAAACGCTCAATGACGATCCCTACACTGCCGGTTGGATTATGAAGGTCAAACTTTCTGGAGCCTTACCAGATACCCTACTCGATTATGCTGCTTATCAGAAACAGTGTGCCGAGTCTTCTTAAAACCCTCGCCTAACAATACGACCACCAGCTATACATAGAAACACAACACAGATATGCCGTACGTCTTTAATACTGTTGATGAACAAGCCGAAATGCTCGCAGCAATCGGCGCTGCATCCATTGACGAACTGTTCGACTGCATCCCACAAGATATGCAATTAAAGCGAGCGCTGAATATTCCCGCTGGCCTTGGAGAAATGGAACTGACTGCTCATATGCAGGCGCTGTCGGCACAAAATAAGAGCGTCAATGAGCAAACCTGCTTTTTGGGTGGTGGTAGTTACGACCATTTTGTGCCCGCTGTTGTTGATGCTTTGGCTTCCCGCGGTGAGTTCTATACGTCCTACACTCCTTATCAACCAGAAGTGAGTCAAGGCAACCTGCAAGTCATGTTTGAATATCAAACCCTGATATGCCAGCTTACTGGAATGGACGTCTCCAACGCCAGTTTGTATGACGGCGGAACGGCCGCCACCGAAGCGATGCTGATGGCAATGAGGGTCACTCGCCGCAACAAAAAGGTTGTCGTCGCCAGTAGCGTCCATCCCGAGTACCGACAAATTTTAGAAACCTATTTCGCATGTATTGGTGCCGAGATGGTCGTCGTCGACTGCGGTATGGGAACAACGCCCGCGGCTGCCGTTGCCCAAGTGGTCGATGAAGAAACCGCAGCTGTTTTGATCCAAAACCCGAATTTTTTTGGTAACGTCGAAGATATCGCGCAGATCTCGGAAATAGCACATGCACAGGGCGCACTGCTTGTGTGTAGTGTTGACCCCATTAGCTTGGGTATTTTGCAGCGGCCCGGAGATGCTGGCGTGGATATCGTCGTGGCCGAAGGGCAATCACTGGGAACTCCCCTGCTCTATGGCGGCCCCTATTTAGGCATCATGGCCTGTCGTGAATCATTCGTTCGACGACTTCCGGGGCGAATCGCCGGCGAAACCGTTGACCGTAACGGTAAACAATGCTGGGTGTTAACGTTGCAAACTCGAGAACAACACATTCGTCGAGAGAACGCGACTAGTAATATTTGTACAAACCAAGGGTTGTTTGCGTTGCGAGCAGCCATTTATCTGTCCGTGATGGGACCACAAGGCATGCAAGACGTGGCAAACCTCTGCACTCAGAAAGCGCATTATGCCGCCGAACAGTTAATACAACATGACCGATTTGAACTAGCATTCAGTAACGGGTTTTTTAAGGAGTTCGTGGTACGAGATACTCAAAACGACGTGCAACAACTGCTGCAGCAAGCTTGCGAGAACAACATCCTTGCCGGTCTGCCATTAGGTCAATGGTACGACGAATTGGAAGATTGTTTGTTGATTACCATCACTGAAAAACGAACAAAGCAGGAAATCGATAATCTCGTCAATGTTCTTACTCAGTAAGTCAAACGCCCATACAGTTGTTAACGCACCTCAGTCATTGAAGTCACCGACAATCCGATAGCCAAAAACAAAGCCAATCATGCGTAATACTCAAGCCACCAAGCTGATCTTTGAACTTTCTCAACCCGGCCGTAGCGGGGTTTGTATCGCAGCAAGTGATGTACCGCAACAGGATCCTGCAAAATGGTTTCCAGTAGGTGCGCTCGCAGCAAGTGCACCTCCGCTGCCGGAACTTACCGAACCGGATGTTGTCCGACACTTTACCAACCTTTCTACCCTCAACATGAGTATCGACACGCATTTTTACCCACTCGGGTCCTGCACCATGAAATACAACCCCAAACGCAACGAGCGAATCGCAGCGTTTGATGGACTGACGCAAATCCACCCCTATCAACCTGATGAGACTGTGCAAGGAATGCTACAACTGCTCTATGGCCTACAAGATATGCTCGCCGAAATTTCCGGCTTGCCCGTCGTCTCGCTGCAACCTGCTGCTGGAGCACATGGGGAGTTGACTGCACTGATGTTGGCGGCGGCCTATTATCGCGAGCGCGGTGAAAAACGCACAACCGTCCTCGCACCAGATAGCGCTCATGGTACAAACCCTGCGAGCGCTCGTATGGCGGGATTTGATTTTGAGACCATTCCGAGTTGCAGCGATGGCCGAGTCGATATCGAAAAACTCAAAGAACATTTGAATGACCAAACCGCAGTATTTATGATCACTAATCCAAGTACGTTGGGGCTGTTTGATGATCAAGTCCAAGAAATTTCTGACTTGGTACACCAGTCCGGAGGACTCATCTATCTCGACGGGGCTAATATGAACGCCATCTTGGGGATCACTCGACCTGGGGATTTCGGAGCGGATATGATGCACTTCAATCCACATAAAACATTTAGTGGACCACATGGCGGTGGAGGTCCGGGAGCTGGTCCGATTTGTGTAACCGATGAACTAGGGCCCTATTTACCCAAGCCACTCGTTGGATTCGATGACAGTTCACAAACTTATTTCCTAGATAACAATCGTCCGAAATCTATTGGCCGAGTTCGCAGTTTTTTCGGCAACGTCGGGGTATTGGTTAGAGCGTATAGCTATATCTTGTCGCACGGCCCAGTCGGACTAAAACGGATCGCTGAAAATGCTGTACTGAATGCGAATTACTTGCTGAGTCAAGTTAAAGGGTTTCTTGATGTCCCACTGGGAAATCGCTGCATGCACGAATTTGTCGCTAGTGTTGAATCGATTGGTAAACAGAATGGCCTCAAACAACCCGCCATGGATATCGCTAAACGATTGCTCGATTATGGATACCATCCGCCGACTGTCTATTTTCCATTGACCGTACATGAAGCGATGATGATGGAACCTACCGAAACGGAAAGTAAACAAACGCTCGATGCATTCGCCAAGACGCTTGCAGCCATCGTCCAAGAATCTCCCGAAGAGCTAGCCACGGCTCCTCATTCAACCATCATCAGTCGCCCCGATGAAGTGCAAGCCGCACGAAAGCCCGTAATGAAATGGACGCCCAAGCAGGATTAACATTCCCAGAGATGCGGTTGATTCTAGATCCACCTCAATCCGGTAGCTGGAATATGGCGGTCGATGAAATGCTGCTGCTCGCCGCGCAAGTTAATAAACAAGCTGTCCTGCGGATGTATCAATGGAATCCCGCTACGCTGTCGCTGGGCTATTTTCAATCCTATAAAGAAGCTCAAACGTACGAATGTTCCCAGCAACTTCCCTGGCTCAGACGCTCAACCGGTGGTGGAGCCTTGCTGCACGACCAAGAGCTTACGTATAGCCTCGTTTTTCCCAGTCATAATCTTGCGTCGCAACAAATCGCGGACGTCTATGATCTTGTGCACAAATCATTGATCGACACTTTACAGCAGTTCAACATTCAAGCAATAACCGCAATTGCAACACAGACGCCGGATAAACAACAAAATTCGTTCCTGTGCTTTAATCGACGGTGCGAGTGTGACGTGTTGCTGAACGATTTCAAGATTGCCGGTAGCGCCCAACGAAGGAATGGCGATTACGTACTGCAACATGGCAGTGTACTGACAGGACAATCAGTATTTACACCTGAATTACCAGGCATCCATGACTTAAGCAATTCAGATATGAACGCAAATATATTACAGTCAGCGTGGGTGCCATATCTACGGAAATTATTTAAAACTGTTTTTATCGAAACGCCCTTAACAGACGATGAAAAACGCGTTGTCACTACGATTCAAGCATCAAAATTCGAAGATGATACTTGGAACATGAAACGATAATACTTACAGCTATTTAGGGGGTGCTTACGATTGACGCCCCTACGATTTATTGCTAGCATTTTGTAATACGAATAAACACTTATCACATATTGCTCCAATATACAAATTCACAACCAGCTTGCCGCATTTTATTTTTCCTTTGGTAAGACAATTAAAGTATTTCCTTTTGGGTTGCATTTTGGAATAATACCAACGACTTCACTGGTGTGACCTAAAGTTTGATTGACGTCTACTTGTTCTTATATTTTTGTTTTGTCGTCAAACCTAAACCTAAGTGATCGTTGTATGAAAGCTAAACTTTGCGTCTTAAAAGGACCTAGTGAAGGCAAAGAGATTGCAATTCCCGTTTCCAAATTTTTCATTGGACGCGGCGAGGATTGTCATTTGCGGCCGAAAAGTGATGCCATCAGCCGTCATCATTGCGCAATCATTATTACTGATTCTCAAATTGCAATCCGCGATTTTGGTAGTAAAAACGGTACATTTGTTAACGACCAACGAGTGGAAAATATTGCCCTCCTTAACAATGGGGACAAGGTAGTCGTTGGCCCTCTCTCATTTAAACTCGTACTAGATCATAGTCTTGGTGGAACCAAACAACCGAAGGTTCAGGGTGTTGAAGACGTTGCACAGCGCAGTGCTTCGCGCAATCTGGAAGTCAGCACCTCTGATGATGATAGTATTGCCAGCTGGCTAGAAACTTCGATTCTAGAAGATATTAACTCTGACGATTCTGATACCGTTACGCGTCAATTTAAGCTCGAAGACATAAAAAACATCGAGCCACTTGTAGACGCTGAAGGATCGACTGACGACGCTCAAGACGAAGAAGAAGCCGCAGACGATACTCAGGTAACGGGGAAAAAACGCAAAGCGATCAAACTCCCTAAACGCCCACCGGAAGACGAAAGCTCGGAAGACTCCAAGCAGGCTGCCGAAGATATGCTGCGAAAATACTTCAACCGCTCTTAATGCTGGCCTGGCCTTAAAAGTACGGCCAAACTCTATCCATGCATGTTGTAATTGTTTACGGCAACAAGTTTATTCGTCGTCCTAAGCGGCTACTCCCTATAACCGTAAATATCCCGTAATCCGTAAACTTTTGCAAAACCCACCAGTTTTCCTAATCGTTATATCTTTTCTCTCTTATCTCTCCTGCCTGACCGTCAAAGATGTGGAATCTTTACAGTGTCTCAAGTGTGCTACAACTTCAACGTTGTCTCACTCGAATCAAAACGCGAATCCAATCGAACACCAAGACCATAATTAAAGATTAGGGAGAGAAGAAGATGAATAACTTAGCAGACCCAATGGAAAAGACAGCGCGGCGTCGTAACATCGATCCAACGACATGCGAGCGCGACTACTCCAGCGAAGAACGCGAATTCATGATGGCCTATGAAGCCTACAAACGCAGTAGTGGTCGTAATTTTCCAACATGCAGCGAAATCCTAGAAGTCGTTCGCAGCTTGGGATATTCCAAAACTGCCATTTAAGCTACTACTCAAGATAATTAATCTTGCCCGCAAGACGTCGAATCGCTAATCTTCTTATCGCAATTCGTTTTTCAAGCGGGAAGATTATGTCTCAATTATCCAACAACCGCCGTCATCAATACGGCCGATTGATCCAGCACGTCGCAACCATCCTATTTCTATCAAGTATCAGCTTGCAAATCGGTTGCGGTTTGACAGCAAATGGTTGGAACGAACAGGGAGTCGAATTATTCCAGACAGGAAATTATCCGGCGGCAATTGAGCGATTCCAATATGCACTAGGTACGGACGAAACCAATGCCGATGCCTATTACAATCTCGCTTCCGTCTACCATCGCATGGGTACAAAAAATCGCGATAGTGGCTTCCTCCAAGAATCCGAAGCCCTGTACAATCGTTGCTTGGATCTCGACACCGATCACAGCGATTGTCACCGAGGACTCGCCGTCTTATTAACTCAAACCAATCGCCAACAAGCAGCATTTGACTTGCTGGCAAATTGGGGTAAAGACCGACCACACCTAGCAGACCCAGAAGTGGAACTAGCGCGTCTATTCCAGGAGTCCGGCGACGCACCGGCTGCCAGAAAGCACCTTGAACAAGCATGTTCCATCGACCGCAATCACCCGCGAGCATGGAAAGCGCTGGCTGCTCTTAACGATTCCCAAGGTAACACCGAACTCGCGTTAGCTCAGTATCAACGGTCCTACATCTTAGACAACCACCAAACGGAACTCGCGACACGAATCGCATCACTAAACCAACAACTCAGAAACAGCTCTTCCGAATCCGCCAACACTCGTATGGCAAACGAAAACGTCTCCCGCGGACGCTATTAATCGGCACATTCAAACACTACCAGGCCATAATAAAAGGCAGTGTCGGCAGCCCGAGGGCTGTCAATTTTTATAGGTAAACCGACGGCACTCGCGTGCCTCCGTTTCAGGTGTGTACAGAATCCCTATCTACCTCTAAAATCGCAACGTAGAACCTTCTTTTTTCCACGCATGCTGCCCTAACTAATGTCCAATCACGATCGCACCTTTAATTTCAGCGCTGGCCCTGCCGGATTACCATTGCCCGTCCTTGAGCAAGCTCAACAGGAGATGCTTAACTTTCGCGGTTGTGGAGCAAGCATCTTTGAAATCAGTCATCGCAGTTCCGCCTTTATAGACGTGCTAGACTCCGCTCGAGATGGAATCCGCCAGCTAATTGGAGCCAATGACGATTTCGAAGTACTTTTTTTACAGGGTGGCTCCCGATTACAGTTTTCGATGGTTCCGATCAACCTTCTCCAATCTGACACAGACCGAGCAAACTATATTGTCACTGGAACTTGGAGTGACAAGGCGCACCAAGAAGCCGCTAACTGCCACGCGACCGAAGTGATTTGGACCGGAAAGGAAAACGGCTACAGCGATTTACCGGACCAAACAGACCTGCAGTCACTTGTCACAAGCGACGCCGCTTACGTCTACTACACTTCAAACGAAACTATTCAAGGCGTTCAGTTCCAAGACGAATTGAATTTCACGACGGTGCCCTTAATTTGTGACGCGTCGTCAGATTTTCTCAGTCGCCCTATCGACATAAATAAATACGGAATGATTTACGCCTGTGCCCAAAAGAATGCTGGTCTAGCCGGCGTAACGATTGTCGTTATCCGCAAGGATCTGATACACCCCACGATCAACGAATGCCCCAGCTATTTAAATTATCGTCATCATGCCGACGCTAATTCAATGTACAACACGCCACCCACATTTGCGATTTACATGGTCGACCTCGTGTGCCAGTGGTTGCTCAACGATATCGGCGGCCTTGAAAACATGAACCAAATCAATCGCGAAAAAGCGGAACTACTCTATGCGACCATTGATCGCCTACCGGACATGTACTGCGGACATGCAGCCCCCGCAAACCGCTCGCTGATGAACGTAACATTTCGCTTGCCGAGTCAGGAACTTACCGATTTATTTCTAAAACAAGCCAACACGCAGGGCTTAACCAGCTTACAGGGTCACCGCAGCGTTGGTGGCATTCGTGCCTCGATCTATAATTCCATGCCACATGAGGGAGTATTAGCCCTTCGTGATTTTATGACTTCGTTTTATACTCAGAATAGCAATTCGCGTTAAGAACACTCCCGCGTGACACTATACTTGTCGCGCAAACCGCAAAACCACCTCGGGTTGAACGCACATCGTCAACAAGACTAACACCATGCCAAAAATCATCGTACTCGACAACATCGCCCAACAAGGGCTTGCCATTCTAGAGCAACATGCCGACATCGAATATGAAGTCCGCACAGGTCTCGCAGGTGACGATTTACGTAATGCCTTGCTCGAGGCTGACGGAGCGATTTGCCGCAGCGGAGTAACATTGACCGAAAAATCGCTGATCGGCAATTTACGACTCAAAGTCATCGTGCGGGCAGGTGTCGGAACAGACAACATCGACAAGGCTGCTGCCACTCGGCAGGGTATTATTGTCATGAACACTCCGACTGGGAACACTTTTAGCACGGCCGAACACACATTGACCTTGCTGCTGGCTCTGTCAAGAAACGTAGCACCCGCTTTCCATAGCCTCCAAGCAGGAAAATGGGATCGTAAAAAGTTCATGGGTACCCAACTCGCTGATAAGGTCCTCGGTATTGTTGGCCTCGGACGCATCGGCATCGAAGTGGCCAAGCGTGCCATAGCGTTCCAAATGGAATTGATTGGGTATGATCCATTTATAACGAGTGAACAAGCCGCAAAAATTGGTCTCGAGCTTTGCGATTCGGTGCATGACATGTTGCCACGAGTTGACTACTTAACAGTCCACACTCCATTGACCGCAGAAACCAAAGGGCTCATCGGCCATGCAGAACTCAAGATCATCAAACCCGGAGCACGGCTAATAAACTGTGCTCGCGGTGGCATCTACGACGAGTCCGCTCTGGCGACTGGCATCGATGATGGCACACTCGCCGGAGTCGCACTCGACGTCTTTGAAACAGAACCTTGTACTGACAGTCCCTTGTTTCAAAAAGCAGGCGTCCTATGTACGCCACACCTCGGTGCAAACACGGAAGAAGCACAAACACAAGTTGCCGTTGAAGCCGTTAATCTTGCCATCAATTACCTGACGACCGGTGTCATTCGGCACGCCGTGAACATGGCCGCAGTCGACCCCGCAACGCTGGAGGCACTGTCGGGCTACCTCGACCTCGCCTATCGCATGGGAATATTCCTCGCTCAATGGCATCAGGGCAATGTCAAAAAACTCACCATCGAATATCGTGGCGAGGTAAGCCAGGAAGATACTAAACTACTGACTGCCTCACTCTGCGCAGGGCTATTGCAACGCGCATTGGACACCAACGTCAACATTGTGAACGCCCAAGTTCTACTGCAAGAACGTGGTATCGAACTCAAGGAAAATATCACGAGTGAGATGAGTGCATTTCGCTCGTCGATTACAGCGACTATTGAAACCGACAAACAATCTTACACGGCGGGTGGTACTGTCTTTGGCAACCACATGCCGCGTTTGATTCAAATCGACGGCATGCGATTAGAATCCTACCTCGACGGCAATATGCTCGTGTTTATTCATAACGATGTCCCTGGCATTATTGGCCTGATGGGTTCATCGCTGGGCAAACATGACATCAACATCGCACAAATGTCAGTCGGGCGGGCCATCAGCGACCATCCTGGCGGCAAAGCGATTGGCGTCCTAAATCTCGACAGTATTCCCCCGTTAGAAGTGAGTCAGGATCTCGAATCACATCCGGGGATTCATAGTGCTAAAGTCATCGAGATGCCTGCCGTTGGCGAAAAACCTCCGTGGTTTTAAGTGCCGCGTTTTACGCGCGTCCGTTCGGTATACCCCTTCTTGTGCAAATCCTTGCACTATTAGATACTAGGCTCTGATGAATTAAACAATTAAATGTTACTTCTAAAACCTATGAACAACGTAGAGCCATAAGGAATTTATTATGTCGCGCCCCGAAGCAGTTACATTTAAAGGAACTCCACTTACGTTAGCCGGCGAAGCTGTCACCGTTGGTCAACCCGCTCCTGACTTTACCACGCACTACTATGACGATGGACTCAAAGCCATGACCAAAGAGTGCTTGCTCGGCAAACCAACGCTTCTCAGTGTCGTGCCTTCCCTTGACACCCCTGTCTGCCAGATTCAGACCAAGCAGTTTAATACAGCCGTTGCTGGTCTAGGCGATCAAATCAATGCTGTCACAATATCACTGGACCTGCCGTTCGCTCAAGGCCGTTTCTGTGGAGATGAAAACATCGAAAACGTCCGCACAGTAAGCGACTACCAAGACCGTACGTTTGGTAACAACTGGGGAATGTTGATCGAAGAAATCAAGTTACTTGCTCGAGGCGTTTTTGTTCTCGATGCTGATGGTGTTGTGCAATACGCTCAAACCGTCACCGAAGTAACTGATGAACCTGACTACGATGCTGCAATGGCCGTACTAAACGGATTGCTATAAGCACCGACAGTCTCACGAATCAAAACGGGCACTCTCTGCTAACAAGGGCGGAGCGTGCCCGTTTTCTTTGTTAATCGACGTGCCAAACCTACAGCTAGTGGTCAGCGAGCATTTCTTGCAATACCTGAGACGCTTTTTCGACCGCAGCTCCAATTTGCGAAGGATCTTTGCCTCCTGCTTGAGCCATATCAGGCTTACCACCACCTCCGCCACCGACAACGGGAGCAACTTCACGTACCCAATCGCCAGCATTGATTCCTTGAGCCACCAATTCTCGGCTGACTCCAGCGACTAATACAACTTTGGAATCACCCTGGGCACCGAGTAGCATAATTGCCGAACGCTCGGTTTTCTTGCGGATCTGATCAATCAATTGTCGCATCAAATTAGGATTAGCGCCACCAATGTCAGCCACCACAACCATGGCGCCGCCGATTTCTTTACCTTGTTGCAGCAAACTGTCGGCTGAAAGATCCTCACTTGTCGCCTGTTGTTCAATCTCTTCCTGTAAACGATCACACTCCTGCAACATTGCCTCCACACGCGACATCAAATCAGCCACGGCGACATTCAACAAGCGAGCGCCCTGTCGCAATGCACTCCGCATCTGCTGGTAGTTTAACTCCGCTGCAGACGATGCACCCTCAGTCGGCGAATCCGTTTGTTCCGCCGCCGTTCCACCTCCGGATAACTGTTTCTTCAACGCCCGTACCCGTAAGGCCAATGCCTCGATACATTCCAGCAATCCACCGCTGCCGGCTTTGTCGCCGTCTGGGCTCAACAACCCTATTAGCTGTTGATACAGTTGTGTCATTTCTACATGATGTTTCTGACAACGTTCGCCCGTCAATGCCGTGATGCGCCGCGTGCCAGCGGATACAGCTTCTTCGGAAATAATTTCCAACTGCAAAACATCCCCTGTATTGGATAAGTGTGTACCGCCACACAATTCACGCGAGAATTCTCCCATCGTAACCATTCGCACTGGGTCGGGATACTTCTCGCCAAACAACATCATTGCACCTTGGGAACGTGCATCGGCTAGCGGCAATACTTCCCATTGAATCGACTCCTGCGCTTTCACCAACTCGTTCACATCCAACTCAATTTTCAACAACACGTCGTCGGCAACAGCTTCCATATTCGTAAAGTCAAAACGCAACCAATCCATCTCAACTTTTGAGCCTTGTTGTTGAGCATGGGTTCCAAGATTCGTTTGCAATGCGTGGTGCAGAATATGAGTTGCCGAGTGTGCTCGACGGATTGCCTGACGTTGCTCCCCATCAAATACCATCGTGACCTTATCGCCAGCGGACAAACACCCAGATTCTAAATACCCATAATGCAGCAATAGAGCCGCATCCTTTTGAGTATCTTCGACGATAAACAAACCCTGTTCATTTTCAATGCGTCCAGCATCACCGACTTGGCCACCTGACTCACCATAAAAGGTCGAACGATCCGTCACCACAATCAAACGCTGTCCCTGCACAGGCTCAACTCTGTCCGCAAGTTGATCCTCGCTATCTGAGCTCGTGACAATCAGGCCCTTAATCGTTGCCGCTGTTTGGTCTTCGTCGTACCCGAGGAACTCCGTCTCTTTAAGTGACCGCTTCAAGCTCTCAATCGGTCCCGTTTTGAACAACTCAAACTGTGCTTTGCCCGATTCGACACCATGCTGTAACATCGCCTCTCGAAAGCCATCCCAGTCGAAGGTAAAGGATTCTTCGCTGCCTATGGACTCAGTTAATTCTGGGGGAACACCGTACGTTTGATATAACTCAGCAGCAACATTTCCGTCGACAATCACCTTGCCCTGATCCTTCATGGCTGCAAATACACTATGAATACGCTCCAAGCCTGCATCCAAGGTTGTCAAGAATGTCGCTTCTTCTTGCTGAATCACACTTTGTACACGATCGGCCGTTTCCGTTAGTTCAGGATATGCCGCTTGCATTTGCTCGATCACGTTTGGCACAAGTTGATACAGAAATGGATCACTCAATCCAAGTTGGTGACCATCAAGCACAGCTCGACGCAGCAACCTGCGGATAACATATTTTTCTTTGTTGGGCCCCGGATAAACATTTTCGTGAATTGCAAATGTGCATGCTCGAACATGGTCACATATACGCCGCAAGCGGCGACCGGTTTGAGAATCTGGATCATAGTCGGCTGAGCAAATCTCTCCCGCCGCTTCCACAATAGGACGTAAACTATCAATGTGGTAATTCGTGTCAACACCCTGCATCACTGCCGCGATCCGCTCAAGCCCCATGCCCGTATCAATATTTTGGCTCGGAAGCGGGCGTAAATTGTCCGGGGGATCGCCAACGCGGTTGAATTGAGTGAACACTAAGTTCCAGATTTCAACTTCTTCGCCTTTTTCATCCAAGTAGAAAATTTCCGAGCAGGGGCCACACACACCATCAGGACCGCTTGAAGGTGCGCCCGCTGGCCAGAAATTATCATCCTCGCCCATAAAAGTAATACGACTCGTAGATAAACCAATTTCTGTTTGCCAAATATTCGCCGCTTCTTGGTCGTCTTGATAAACCGTTACACTCAGCCGACTGGGGTCTAAGCCAAGCCACTGTTGGGCCGTGAGAAACTCCCAAGCCCATGTAATTGCTTCGCGTTTGAAATAGTCGCCGAAGCTGAAATTACCCAACATTTCAAAAAACGTATGGTGATAGGATGTGCGGCCAACGTTTTCAATGTCTCCGGTACGCAAACATTTCTGACTACTTGTTGCCCGTTTGAATTCTAATTTTACCTTTCCTAAGAAATGATCCTTAAACGGATTCATTCCGGCCGGAGTGAATAAGACCGAGGGATCCCACGTCGGTACTAATACATCACTAGCACATCGAGTGTGCCCTTTGGACTCATAGAAGCTAAGGTATTTTTCGCGGATTTCATCAGTCTTCATTGTGCTGCGTTCTGTGGCATTGTTGTGTGGGTTGTGGGAAACAATAAACAACAATTGTAGGCTAACATTGCAATCACTTCTATCCACAACCTGCTTGTCTGTCTTGTGGGTTTGGTTTTACATGAAAAACACGTTGGCAGCACGCGATGCTTTGTGCTGCCCTCTAATAAATTAACCATGGGCTTATCAACGCTTCTCTAAATTTATTTTGTCTTTCTTATATTTTTATTTTTCCCAGTGACCAAACGTGTCACACCGCTATGCGATAGTTCTTTTGTCGCGAAGGGAACGGTCGCCTAAAAAGCAGATCACAACCTTAACAACCAAAGTAATGAGAACGTTACTTTGCGATTTGAAGCAAAACAAGAAAAATAGCAAAAGACTCTTGAATTAGCTGCTCAATGTCGATATAGTGTTCAGGTGTTCACTAGGTGGCATTTTGTACACTTTTCGGTTTTACGAGCATTTGGCGAGTAATCTTAGGCAGTTTTTCATTTTGTTTTGACAATCAAATGTCAAAAAAAACCTCAAACCGGTTGAATTGAATTAATTAGTTATCCATAAAGGAAGAGTAAAATGGTTGCAATCAAACAAATAAGCAATAACAATTCTGAAAACCCATCAACAGACACGTCTGACAAATTGGACAAGGAAGTCACAGGTACAACAATGGAAGATAAATCCGTAGATTCCACCGAAGCAACTGAAGCTTCAGAGAAAGCAGTTGCTGCAGAAGCAACTCCTGCAACGGCAGTCAAGCCAAAGGCCAAAGCCAAGGCGAAAAAAACAGCGAAGGCATCCAAGAGCAAATCCAAGGCAGATGCACCTAACACTAAATTATTTGCTGGCAACACGCATTTAAAAACAACACTGCAGCAGATTGAAAAACAATTTGGCGAAGGCTCGATTATGCCACTCGGCAGCGCCAAGCGTCATAAGATCGAAGGTATCCCTACCGGAAGTCTTTCGCTTGATATGGCGCTCGGTGGCCAAGGTATTCCCCGTGGGCGGATCATCGAAGTATTCGGCCCGGAGTCCAGTGGTAAGACCACACTAGCGTTACATGTTGCGGCTGAAGCACAAAAGGCTGGCGGTATCGCCGCAATGATTGATGCGGAACATGCCTTTGACCCTAGTTGGGCAAAAAAGTTAGGCGTAGAGCTCGACACTTTACTTGTGAGCCAACCTAGCCATGGTGAAGAAGCAATGCAGATAACTGAGATGCTCGTGAAATCCAATGCTGTCGACGTCATTATCATCGACTCCGTCGCCGCACTTGTTCCACGCCGCGAACTAGAAGGCGAAATTGGGGATAGCCATGTCGGATTGCAAGCCAGACTCATGAGTCAATCAATGAGGAAATTGACGGGAGCGATTGCGAAGAGTAAAACGGCCGTCATTTTCATCAATCAAATTCGAGAGAAGATTGGTGTGATGTTTGGTAGTCCAGAAACAACTCCCGGCGGGCGGGCGTTAAAATTCTATTGCTCATCTCGAATTGATGTGCGACGAATTGGCCAGCTCAAAGATGGCGATCTAGTCATCGGACAACGTGTCCGTTGTAAAATCGTCAAGAACAAAGTGGCTCCGCCGTTCCGTATCGCTGAATTTGACATGATGCATACCAACGGAATCAGCTTTGAAGGTGACTTGATTGATATGGGAGTTAAGCATGGTGTGCTAACTCGCGCCGGATCTTGGTTCAAATACGGCGATACCTATTTGGGACAAGGTAAAGAAAAGGCCCGCGCCTTTCTTGCTGAAAATAAGGATGTCGTCGACGAAATCCAACCGCTTATATTCGCAGCGGCAGGTTACGGACTCGATGATGAACTAGAGACGACTTCACCGCCTCAGGAAACCGAACCCAATAGTTAAACAATGATAACAATCGCTAATGATCTGCGAAACATCGCTACGACGATCATGACCAATAGGGTTGACGGGCACAATTTGCGTCCGCTCAACCCTATCGGTTTGTTTAGCCTCCGCTTTCTAGCAATCTTGATCGTTGTCTTGGCATTATTGCCAACACTGATGCCGATTTCTATCTCTGCACAAACGAGTTCAGCTGACCTAACAGAAATGCTTCAGCGGACCGCCCGCACAGTATCGCCGGCAATCATGGCAATCGGACACATCGAACAGACCTCGGCCAAACCGCGACAAATAGACAGATGGACGATGGGCGTTGCGATCAGTGATGACACCGTGATCTGTGCCGCCCATCTTTTACCCCGCGGTAATAACTGTGAATACGTGCTGTCCGACACTATTCGTAAAAACACTATCGACGACAAAAATGCAACTAATCAACCACGGCTGCAACTTGTTGCAATCGAATATGACTATGACATTGCCGTTTTTAAAACGACCGGAAATAAATACCCGTTCATTCCGATTGCTCCGGCAAACAAACTGGCAACGGCCGAAATCGTCATTGGATTTGGAAATCGCAGTAACTCTTTCACTCGAGACAAACTAGACATACGCCTCGGAATTGTGTCCGACAGCGAACGATACCTGCTGCACAAAGGACATTTGGCACCGTGGTTCGTGACTGATGCTACAATCGGCCTCGGATCGCGCGGTACCATCATTGTGAATTTGAAAGGCCAACTCGTGGGGTTAGCGGGACACGCAATGCCCGCACAGGCGCTCGTAGGAAAAATGGGGTATGCCCGTAGTTGTGAAGCGGTTTTTCATGATGTACTTGCGCGACTTCGAAAAGGTACCGCAGTTCAACCTGGAGCACTTGGATTAAATGTCCGTATGACCAACGAAGGATTGCAAGTTACAGAAGTGACGCTGACGGGGTCTGCGAAAACAGCAGGCATCGAAATCGGCGATATATTAAAGAGGTTTGCGGGGATTGAATTAACCGATGCGATAACACTACAACGGCAACTTTTCGGATTACACGCTGGCGATAGCGTAACGGTTCAATGGACTCGCGTAGGTGAACCAGTAGAAAAACAAGTCATCTTGGGTGCTCGCGTGCATTCATTCAAGCAAGCGGATTTTTTCCTTCATGAACCTGTCGCTAATGACTAGGTTAGCGGCATCAGCAGCAGCGAATTTCTGCCCGCCATCTTCGCGGGTTTATTCTAGCGTAGGCGACTTCGGCCCAGTACTTCGTAACTCGGCGTGCCACGCTCCATAATACTGGCATAGACGATCACTTCATCCACCCAAGTTTCGGTCGTCACAACCGTGGCGGGATCGGAGTCCACTGGGTAGTTACTAAATATCGTTTGTAATGGCTCGGCCTGTTGTGCGGTCGAGCGAATCCTAGCTAACGTTAGATGCGGATGGAATTGGCGAGTTTCGCCGTGATAGCCAATATGCCGTGTTTCGTCGTCGACTCTTTGTTGCAACTGCCGCAGTGCCGTGACGCCAGTTTGCACGCCCATCCAGACCGTCCGTGGTCGACTACGCTCTGGAAAAGCATCTAGTCCACCGCATTCAATCATGAAGCTCAACATCCCCTGTGCCGCTCGACCGACAGCCTTGCAAATCTCGGGGGTTTCTTCAAGCTGCACTTCACCAAGAAACTTCAAAGCGATATGCATGCTCGACGTCCGCACACATTTTGCGCCGATCTCCGTTTCGTCTATCTGCCGCATCATTCGTTGAGCGGCTTTCGTTGTGTCACTCGACACATTGACCGCTACAAAAGTTCGCATAGGTTTCACAGGACAACTCCACTTATTTTATTTTTACTGACGGCCTTACACAAACGTCATCATGCGACAGAATTCTTCCAAACGATTATCCAAATCCGAGCGTTCGATTTGCATCATGCGATCCAAACTAAAATCTTCGACGTTATAACTTGCCACTAATGTCCCATAGACTAGCGCCTTTTTGATGCTATCGAGATCCGTTGCATCAATCGACGCTAGATAGCCCATCATCCCACCAGCAAAACTATCGCCGGCACCCGTCGGGTCCACAACATCGGCGGTTGGGTATGCCGGTAAAACATAACATTCCAAAGTCTCTGGGCAATCATCACTCGAGAAGAACATCGCTCCATGTTCTCCCTTTTTAATCACACAAAATCGGACACCGTACTGAAGCACTTTCCGCCCGGCCACAACTAGATTCTCTTCGCCCGTCAAAAGTTTCGCTTCGCTATCATTTAGCACTAACCCATCGATCTGTTGCAATAACTCAAGTAGCGACTCGCGGTGATCGGTAATCCAAATATCCATCGTATCGGCCACGACCAATTTTGGTTCGCGCATCTGTGACAGTACCTGCAGTTGAATCTCTGGCATACCGTTGGCTAAAAATACAAACGGCGTACTTTTATAGGATTCAGGCAAATCAGGATTAAAGGACCCAAAAACATTCAGATTCAATTCCAATGTCTCGCGATCGTTCATGTTCGGCAAGTACTTACCACTCCACGAAAACGTTTTTTCGCCAGCCACAACTTCCAATCCCGCGGTATCAATGTTGCGACTCTGAAACATCTCAGTGTTTTCTTGTGGCCAGTCTTCGCCCACGACTCCTACAAGATTTACTGGAGTAAAATAGCTCGCTGCATAAGAAAAAAATGTTGCCGAACCGCCGATAACATTTGTGCGAGACGCTGTAGGTGTTTCTACACTGTCAAAGGCAATCGTGCCCACGACCAACAATTTCATATTACTACCCAGTGATTGACTATACATTGTCTATACATTGTCTTCAATTGACTACCGAATTGTTTAGCGTAGCACGTGCATTGATAAGCGCCACCCCTACAGTCTAGGGTTTGGTAGATTCACGATTATCATTTTGGGAATCCTAGGCCGCTCGGGAATTCGAGTGTCCTGCTATGTGCTGGCGTTTGAGTCGTGCCAGTTTTTTCCGCATCTTCCGCAGTTGCTTGCGAGACATCTTTGTCAAATCATAGCCGCTCCAAAAAGCATCTTCGTCAAAATCATCTCCCTCAGCTACGCCTTGAACGGAGGACGCAAACGCCGGTGTAATTTTCGACGAACGAGCAGCCGCTTCCAATGCATCTGCATATTCACCAGCATCCGCATAATCGCATGGATCAATCTCGGATTCGCTCGCCATCGCTAGCGACTCAGCATACTCCTCTTGCATCTCTTGCTCTAATGCATCTTCGTATTCGTCATGGCTTGGCTCTGCTTGGTCCTCATCTGGCTGCTCTTCATATTCCTCATACTCGTCCTGTACTTCTTCATCTTCTTCTGATGAATCCGACTCATACTCGTCATACTCATCAGCTTCTTCTGCAACTTCTTCCTCAACTTCTTCCTCAACTTCTTCTTCCGCTTCTTCTTCCGCTTCTTCTTCCGCTTCTTCTTCCGCTTCTTCCTCCAATTCTTCGTCCACTTCATCAAAATCGTCCCAATCCTCGACCTCGGCATCTAATTCGTCGTCGGCTATGTATTGTTCTTCAAAATCATCTTCATCTTGGACCATTACACTTTCGTCCGTTGCAACCATAGCGACAGCTTCGATATTTTTAGCATCGACGCCAAATTCATCGTCGCGGGTCGAGCTAATCATGGCAGCTTGCCGCCCTCCCTGTGCCGACAAGTACACGGTGCGAGCATAGATCCAAACCACTGTTGTCATCAACAGGTTCGCTCCCAGCAAACTCACCGACTGCCCTTCAGCTGAAGTCAGGTAACTCGCTCCCAGCATCGATTCCCAGCGAGAGCAAACTACCACGCCATAGGCCATGGCGGTGAGTACGAACAGCGCAAAGCTACCCAGATTGCTACTCAATTCAAAGAACAACCTTATTCCGACGTAACTCGCCACGACACTGACAATCATCATCCACCACAACGATGCTTGGTTCCACGGCGCCGCAATCGCAAATCGATCCACCACACTCTGTAAGAGTCGATGGGCGCCTGTCGCTTGTTCAAAACTCAAGATTGCTGCTATGGCCGCAACCCACAGCCATATTTTGTACCGTCCTTTATAATCGTCAGCTTTAAAACGTCTAATTAAATACACTTGGATACTGCCCACACATAACATCAGCAACAGTACGCTAGAAACCCAACTGGCCAACGTCCCGGGACCGTTCAGAGCAAACAATTCCAGTGGCAATGCATTGGACTCGATAGACGCCTGCCGTGCACCAAGTTGTAGCAAATTAATAACCCCAACGCCTACTAACAACAAGGCGACATAAGCCCAGCGACTTAGCGGTATCAAATCGGTGAGACGTGGTTGATTCCTCAACAACGCTTGCTCAGAATACACTCGGGCACTGGAGGAAGACCTAACGTGGATAGGTTGCTCACTGGCAATTCGTTTGTTGGTTTTTTCAGCAGTCATCAAGCTCTGGATATCCGTATCATTGAGCAACATTCATTAAAGCGCAGGGGCTACTCTATTTTTCGGCATTTTCAGGTTTGGTTTTGACCTTATTACCGACTATTAATTGCCATTCTCAGCCCCTTTGCGAAAACATTGGCTACTTCTCATGTCGTAAAGCGGTTTGACTGATTGTGAAGCGGATAATTATCGAGTATCCTCCTATTTTAAAGCCCCTTGGCTTTCCGTTACCATAAGTAGCAGTTACGGTTTAAAACAACTATTTTTGAATTTGGGACCCTTCCCATCCTCTAACTTTTGTTAGACATATCGTTTATTAAAATAAGTATATATTCATCAGGAAAACAACCATGGCATATGAACTTCCCGAACTCCCATACGCATACGATGCGTTAGAACCACACATCGATAGAAGCACTATGGAAATCCATCATTCTAAGCACCATGCGGGTTACGTCAGCAAAGTGAACGCTGCGTTAGATGGAAGTGAATGCGGCGACCAGTCTATCGACGATCTAATTTCAAATCTCGCAGGTGTCAGCGAAGATATCCGCGGGGCTGTGCGTAACAACGGCGGCGGCCATTCGAATCACTCATTGTTCTGGTCGATCATGTCTGCCGCTGGCGGTGGGGAACCAACGGGTGATCTAGCCGCTGCAATCAACGCAGCATGTGGAAGTTTTGATGCTTTTAAGGAAGCATTTGGCGCTGCTGCCGCGACTCGATTCGGAAGCGGTTGGGCTTGGCTCAGTGTTGATAACGGGCAACTCATCGTCGAAAGCACACCAAATCAAGACTCACCGCTGATGGAAGGTCGCACCCCTATTCTAGGAATTGACGTCTGGGAACACGCCTACTACTTGAATTATCAAAATCGACGACCCGATTACATTGCAGCGTTCTTTAATGTTGTAAATTGGGATGCCGTAGCCGAGCGCTATGCAGCAGCTACAAGCTAGAGTTTTCTAGCACGCTTTGCACAATTTCAAACTCCATTGCACTTTTACGAGCTGCAATGGAGTTTTTCTTTGGAATTCAACGTTCGTCAATAAATAATCTAAAAGCGGCATTGACCCATTTTTGCGGTAATTGATAACATTTGCGCGTCGTGAATAAAATGCTCCGCAAAGATTATTCACTTTCGACATATAAAAATAGAAAACCGTTTCGCTAAGGACGCGCAAAGTCATGATTATCGCCCCCAAACAATGGTCGCCATTGGTCTGCATCATTCTTGCCTCAATCATTCTCTCTGCCGGATGTAAAACAACGAGTTGGACAAGCCTTCCAGGCATGAGCTATTTTGCCAAAGATGAAGCACCCGCTGCATCGTACTATGGATCCAACGGTCAACCCACCAATGACTACACGTCTCAAGCACCGGCGACAACTGACCAATCGCCTGCCGACCAGGGAACAGTTCACCGCCAATATAATTCGACCAACCAAGGAACGAGCGACTATTTAGGAAACCCACCATACACGGGTCCTCAGTACAACTCGGCGGTCACGGAACAACCCATCTATGACGGTCAACGCCAGTACCAATCTTACCAAGCCCCACAGCAACAGCCCCAACAAACAAATAACCAGCAATATCAACCCTACCAAGCTCCGCAGCAACAACCTCAGCAAACACAGATCCAACAATATCAACCCTACCAAGCCCAGCAGCAACCACCTCAGCAACAACCCCAGCAATATCAACCCTATCAGCAATATCCAGCGCAGCAACAACAACCACAGGCCCAAGAATACCAACCGTATCAACCCCAACAACCGATCACGAATCCTCCAGCTCCAGGTGCTGCATCACTACAACAAAACCCAAACCAATACATACAAGGTTTCTATGACCCCAATGCTGCACCGGCTACTCCAACAACATCTGCCACAGCGACCCCCGCAACAACACCACAGGGAAATGATGCTTACATTCTGTCGCCCAATGCAGGCACCAATACCAATGCAACGGGTGCGGCCGCCTACACGGCCGAACTGCCAAATCAATCCCCGCAATTTGACGGGACCTACAATCCTGAGGCACCGACACCACCGGTACAACCAACCGCCGCGCCGTACCGCCCAGGCAGCACTGGTGATGCAAACAGTTATTATGCACCGGTAGCGCCAGCCACACCGAGCACGAATGGCGGCGGCTACAACGGCCGATAATTCCCTCGTAGAAAGTCCGCAACGGCGGTCACTACAAATATATTGCTAACGTTCGTTACCTAGCTAACGCAGGGTTCATATCAAATGTCGGACGATAAGCAGCTACCACCGGATATTGCAGATCCTTTAAATGATCCGGCGACTGCTCGCACGACAGACCCGAAAAAAACGGGGCGACGCATCTCTGCATGTTTAATCGCGTTAGTAGCAATCCCCTTATTGATGCAATGGTGCCCCAAAGAAATTGCATCTTGGAAACAGGCATCCGCCCGAATTGCTTGGGAAAACGGTGACCAGGAAGCTGCTCTACGACTCACTGCCGAAGCCAGCGACTGGGATCCACACAGTACTCCTATCAAATTAGACCAAGCCCGTTGGCATGACAAAATGGGCAAATATCAAGTGGCTATCGACTTGTACATCAGCCTCCTCTCGGATGAGGACAACCCAACAGTTGAACTCGATATGGAAGAGATAACCCTGCGGATGACACTTTGTGACGTACTCAACCGTCAGGCAATTGCCACACGTACAACTAGTGAAGCGTTGGACCCCGCGGCAGCGGAAGCGGTACCGTCAAATCAAGCAGCTCAAGTGTGGCAACAATGGCAAATCATCGATAGTTGGTATCAAGAGGATGATCGCCTTACAGGTCTTCCTCTGCTAGCGACTGCGACCTACTACAACAACCGCGCTTACCAGATTGCAATTTCCGGGCAACACATTACCGAGGCGTTACAAGACATCAACCGTTGTCTCGATCTGCTAGGAGGCGACACGATGTGTCTGTTTGCCCAACCGATGTCACATGTTCAAGGCGCCTATCAAAGCTATCACGCCGAGGAGACATCGACTGCATTAGAGCGATTGGACACCGCTATCGCATTTCTCGATCAACACCACGCCATAATGCCGCAGGTTGAACCAGGTGTGCAGTGGGAGGACAGTCAAGCTCAGATAATGGCGCTGCGCAGTATCGAATTTCGCAAAATGTATGGGCGAGTCTTATTATTCCGTGCCCAGTTATTACGGCAAGCGAACGAACCAGCCGACGCGGAAATAGATTTAATCAAAGCGATGAAGTTCGGCGCGGTACGAGATTCATTTAAGCCTGAGATATTCTCGAGCACAATATTGATTACTCCTGAGACTGCAAATTTTGTTGGCATGGCGCTCGACACTCGGGGGCTACTACATTTCGTCAATAATCAACCGCAGTTGGCACAAGAAGATTTAAATCAAGCGGTGAAATTGGTGTCACAATACCTCGATCAGACTGAGGCTAGTCTTAAAACAGAAAGAGTGAGTTCGATATCGCCAGCGGATCTCGATAAATACTTAAGTTCCGTCAAACGACAACTGGCGGTCGTGGTCTATCACCGTTCATTAGTGCTGACGTCACTTGACAAGAAAACGGCGGCCCAACGAGATTTGCAACGGGTGCGGCAGCTCGGTTTTGAGCCGTCACCCATGTTGTTTTGAGTAGCAATAATTATCAACATTATTGTAAGATGCTCTACGAGATGAGCCTTAAGGGGGCTTGCCTGAAATTAATAATCCTGTAACTTTATAGTTATCTTAACCGAACTCATTATTGAGTTCACTACTATAGGTAGTTGTAAGTTAGGCCCTGTAGCTCAACTGGTTAGAGTACCGGACTGTCGATCCGGTGGTTGCGGGTTCGAATCCCGTCGGGGTCGCTGAAGCCGTTTATGCGTTAAAACATAAACGGCTTTTTTGCTGCACTACTGTAATCCGCCCGCCCTTAGCGGAAAGCCATCGCCGCAGCGGAATTCCCAATGCATATCGCACCGCAATGCTGCAAGTATTATAATATCACCCATCATGCATTCATCCAAAAACCGAGGCCCTTGGTACGTCATTGCCGTTCTATTGGTGCTGTTTGTAATATTGCCAAGTGCGACGGCACTCAATGAATTCCGTCATGTGGGAAAACTACAATCCACCGCGAGTTTTTTCTTTGACCTATTCATCATGCATTTCTTTGTCGTCTGCGCGGTGACCTATTTCTTTTACGTTGGAGCAACGCTCGGAAGCTTCCTCAACGTCGTCGCTTACCGCTTGCCCCGCCAGCAAACCCTGCTAGGATCATCATCCTGCCCAGGGTGCGATACACGCATCAAAATGTATCACAATCAACCCATATTCGGCTGGGTCTGGCTCGGTGGGCGCTGTCACACCTGTAAGATGAAAATCTCCATTCGCTACCTCGTTATTGAGTGCTTCGCCGCAGCGACTATCGGCGCGATTGCATTCGTTGAAATATTCTGCGATGGCGTCAACCTCATCGAAAAACCACGTCTGCATTTATTTGTTTTTGAAGGTATGATGATCAACCCACCCTGGGCGCTGCTGGGCTACTTCCTCGTCCACACATGCTTGCTCACCATTCTCATGACCGCAGCCTTGATTCGATTTCAAAAAGATACGGTTCCTCGGAGACTATATCTCTTTGGAATTGTTGCCGCCAGCGTGCTGACCATTCTCTGGCCAAGTTCCATTGCCTTTGACATCCACGGAAACGCTTTATCTCTCAATCCCACCATCATCCACAACCTATCCTCAGCGATCGTCGGAGCCTTGGTCGGACTGGTCGCTGGGTGCGTTTACGTGCCGACGATGATCAAGCAGAAATCCACTGCTCCTTGGTCACATATCTACGCTTTCATCCTCATCGGCTTGGTTCTCGGCTGGCAAAGTATTTTGCTCGTTACCTTGCTCTGTAGTTTGTTTCACTTGAACATTCGCCTACTCAAGCAGCGACTGACGCCTGAACATTGTCTGTGGCTAGCCACCACAGTGGCCATCATTGCCATGCGACATTGGACTAAACTAATTGGCGGCTAATAGCAGAATCCAAGGGGCAATTGGCGAAAAACCGGTTCAATGCTAAAATTAAGTGCTGACAAACGCACTAAAAAACAAGTATCCTCGAGAAAAGCATTAGCCCTATGAAGATCGCAGTTATCCCTGGTGACGGAACCGGTCCTGAAGTAACCAACGAAGCGATTAAAGTACTCGCAGCAGTTGCCGCAAAGGATTCGTTTGATTATGAACTCACCTATTTTGATTTTGGCGGAGAACGTTACCTCAAAACAGGCGAAACGTTACCCGAGGGCGCCATCGAAGAATTGCAACAATTCGATTCGATCTATCTCGGAGCCATCGGTCATCCAGACGTTCAGCCTGGGATCCTCGAAAAGGGGCTCTTGCTAAACCTCCGATTTCAACTCGACCAATACGTTAACCTACGACCTATTACCCTTTATCCCGGAGTCGAAACTCCCTTAGCCGGCAAAGGTCCTGAAGATATCGATTTTGTGGTTGTTCGAGAAAACACCGAAGACATGTACTGTGGTGTCGGCGGATTTCTTAAGAAGGGTACAGCCGATGAAGTTGCCACTCAAACTGCCATCTACACTCGTAAAGGTTGCGAACGAATCATCCGCTATGCGTTTGAATACACTCAAAAACGAAACAACCCAAAAGGCAAACGACTTACGCTTGTCGCAAAAACCAATGTGTTAACCTATGGCCATGACCTCATCTGGCGCACCTTCCAAGACGTTGCCACGGACTATCCGGATGTCGAACAAGACTACAACCATGTCGACGCTTGCTGTATGTGGATGGTCAAGAACCCAGAATTTTATGATGTCATCGTCACCACCAATATGTTCGGCGATATCATCACTGACTTGGGGGCCATGATCCAAGGCGGCATGGGCGTCGCTGCTGGCGGTAACATCAATCCAGATCCTGGCGGGACGAGCATGTTCGAATGCATGGGTGGCAGCGCTCCAAAATACACAGGTCAAAACGTCATCAACCCGATAGCCGCAATAGCTGCGCTGGCCATGCTGCTTGATGAAAGAGGGCGTACTGAATCTGCCACTCGCATAACAGATGCTATTAAAACAGTGACCGGCACCAAAATGGAATCACAAGCCGCCGGCCGCATGGGTTATTCCACGAGCGAAGTTGGTGATCTCGTCTGTGAAAACCTCTAAGCTGTGCGCCGCCATCAACTGTTCAGAAACGGCGCCCATGTATCGAACTTGTCGCTCGTTTGAGTAATCGACAGAGCGGCAAATCCTTCCGGTTTGTGGGGTTTATTGAGTAGTTTCATGTGGGCTTGCTTAGGGGTACGTCCACCTTTGCTCGTGTTGCAACGGACGCAACTACAGACAATATTCTCCCAGCTCGTCCCACCACCTTGACTGCGAGGAATCACGTGATCGAGGCTCATCTTACTCAACGGAATATGCTTACCACAGTATTGACACTGTTGGTTGTCACGAGCATACAAGTTGCTACGATTAAAACGTAACGTCGACTTAGGTATCTGATTAAACTCAGTAAGTCGCACAATACGAGGTACTTCAATGAGTTGTCGCGGCGAACGAATCCAATCCGTACGAGCAACATCTTCGAGCCCCTGTTCTTGCTCGTCTTCATGCCGTAGTTGACTAAGTGCTTGCCAGTTAGAAAAACTATAGTTGTAGAATGACCCATCTTCGGTATCGATCACTTCTGCCACATCACGATAAAGTAGGATAAATGATTGACGTGCAGTGATCACTTGCATCGCCATATAAAAACGATTCAACAAGAGAACCTGCGCGTTGAGACCTTGCCTGTCAGACGCAATCATGCGCCATCTTCCTTTCCGCTGTGATTAAAACCGAGGTGGTCGGAATACTAATCTTTCGCAAGTAAGCAATTTATTCTACCGACTCGTTATGGCCGAGGCAATCAAATCTAACACAATTCACAACCCCCGCTTATGACCATCGCAAAAAACTACACCCAATGTTGTTGCATTTTATAGGGCCATCGTATTACGATAGAAGAGTAATGAGAAACAGAGGCGGCACGGATGCTCGCTAACCACCCTTATCAAATATCTGTTTCTTCATAGATTCTCTTTCGAGGACAACAAACGGATGATTCATTACTCGTGCGATCGCTGCAAACGACCAATCAACCCTAAAACCGACCTGCGTTATGTGGTCCGATTAGAAACACAGGCCATGATGGACTTGCCTGATTTTCACGATTCTGAAGATGAGCGCGATCACCTTTTGGAGATCGAAGAACTGCTCGATGAACTAGGCGAGATTGAAGCCAGCAACTGTAGCGACGACTATAAAAAACTTCGCTATGACCTCTGCTCAAACTGCCACGAAGAATTCATCAAAAACCCCATCAGCGGTGATCGATCTAACCGCGTCGGATTCAGTCAAAACTGAAACCAAGGGATATTCTCACCGTTTTCTGGTCGCGCAAACTCACCCGCTGAATCACAGCGGTGCGTCAATAAAAAAGCCCTTAGCATTTCCCGCTAAAGAATGCTAAGAGCTCTAGATTCGATTATGGTTTTAGCAACGAATGCTAAACCAATGGCTCTTTTTGCTCAGTGATAACTGGGGTCGTCAACGATAACTCAGCATTAAGTTCAACGAAGCCTTCTTGGCCTTCTGGAATATTTTCATCAAGGAAAATGGCTTCCACTGGGCATTCCGGAACACACGCTTCGCAGTCGATGCATTCTTCTGGGTGGATATAAAGCATTTGATCGCCTTCGTAAAAGCATTCTACGGGGCAAACAACAACACAATCTGTATACTTACAGCCAAAACAGGGTTGGCAAACAACATGCGTCATGAGGGTAGTCCTCCAAACAAGTGCCCTGACGGGCGATATACAACAAAAAAAATATACTGCAGAAAGTCAATCGACCAAAAACGGCGAGAATTTGAAGAAATATCTTTCTAAGTCGCAGTTTAATCGAAAAACATATCGCTGCACTAGCACGAAGACACTATCTTTTGATGAAAAACTGTGTTTTTTCAGGGGCAGTTTCCTGCTCCCAACAGCCCCAGCATCCTATCCAACACGATAACCAACTCTCTTTTGCTCAATATAAAGCGATTAAATACTAACTAAAGCGAGCCAAGGGACGTGATTAATATTGCCTCATTTCGCATTGATTTCTAGAATTTCAGAGTTAAATAGCGCAGACAAGCTGAAGAAGCTGTCGGTGCACGTCAAATCATTTACTTCCACTGCAACTCACACCCCTATTTTAATCAATCCGAGGTCTACTTCCGTGGCTCTTTCCGAATTTGATCGCGACCTACTCACGCGCTGCCTAGCCAAATCCGCAGCCGCCTGGGAAGAGTTCGTCGATCGCTATATCGGCCTGACCTACCACACCATACGCCAAACCGCTAAATCCAGATCCTCGCAAATATCCAGCCACGACGAAGAAGATTACGCGGCGGAAGTCTTTCTACAAATCATCCAAAACGACTTTGCCGTCCTACGACGGTTCCGCGGGAAAAGTTCCCTCGCCACCTATTTGTCAGTCATCATCCGTCGCATCGTCGTGCGTGAATTCGTAAAAAAGAGACATCCTCGAATTCCAGAATCCAATTCTTCCACTGGCAATGGGGAATCAGAAAACGGAGAGGGAGAGCCGAGTAGAGTATATGCATTCAAAATCCCACTTGACCAAACCGCTCCTCTACAAGACCAACAACCGTTGCCAGAAGAACAAGCAGCGGATCGCGAAGCGGTCGCTAATATTTTAAATCAGCTTGTTGGAAAAGAACGTGAGGTCGTTGAAATGTATCACCTCGAAGGACGCACATATAATGAAATCAGTCGCATTACAGGGTTGCCCGAAAACAGTATCGGTCCGACACTAAGTCGCGCTCGAGCTCGCTTGCGATAACGGTAAAGTCGTTTCATGTTCGATTTTCAAATCCAAAACTCGTCACCCGAATGTCATTCTTCTCAGCATAGATTTGCGCCAGGTGAAGTATTCTATTCGGTGCTGCTCACTGCTGGGGCTGACGTCATTCGACACGACTTTTGTCAAAATGCTTGGGAAGGTCCGCCGGAGGGCACAATCGGATGGTGGAAATCTACCATGCCTGACGATGAACAAAACAAACTAAACCTGGCACCCAAAGAAGTCATGTTGCAATACTTTGAACAATTGCACGCCAACCCGGAGTCACAAGACATGGCTTATGTGCTGTCACTTCTGATGGTTCGCAAACGCATCATGCGACTCAATGGTTCCGAAGAAGACGAACAAGGCAACGAGTTGATGGTCTTATCGGAACCTAAAAGTGAAAAAGAATACAAGGTACCTGTGACTCAACCCACTGTTGCACAAGTCGAATCGTTGCAACAACAGCTAACCGCGATGCTTTATAAGGATGCGGCTTGAACCCAGTGAATTACTCGCCCGACAATCCGCACTCGCGATTTTTTATCGCAGCCTTAATACTGAGCATCATGCTACTCAGCGGTTGTCCTGCTTGGAATAACTATGTCGAGCAACACGCTGGGCTGCCGCCGGTCGCCTTCACAGGGCGCCCAACACTTGAAACGATCATGGCGACGGTCAATACCAATCAGTCGATTCAACAATTGCAAACACAAAATGCCAAAGTTTCCATTCCCGGCGCACCCTCGCTCAAAGCAAACGTCGTAATCGACCGCCCTCGAAATTTTCGTTTGACAGCTAGCTTGTTTGATTTCACTCGTACTGAAGTCGATTTTGGCAGCAACCAAGAACTTGTTTGGTTATGGATACGCGAACAACCAGACCCGGCCGTTTACTTTGTGCGTCATGATCAACTGGCCACCACGGCAGCAAAATACTATATGCCTATCGATCTAAACTGGATCACAGATGCGATGGGACTTGTCTATATCGACCCAGCCGAACACCACGAAGGTCCTTTTGACTTGGGCCAAGGAAAATATGAAATTCGCAGTCGTATCCAATCGCCAATGGGTACCTTGAATAGACGTTTAATCATTGACGACCGCTTCGGTTGGGTTCGCGAACAACACCTGACGCTAGACAATGGCAAATCTCTGGCATCCGTCAAAGCCAGCAAACATAGTTTTTATCCGCAGCACGGAGTTTCCTTGCCGCACCGCATCAAAATCCAACTGTTTCCAGGACAACAAAATCAAATTGCATTTCAAATCGATGTGCCGCGTTATCAAATCAACGCCAACATGGGTAATGCCTCCCAATTGTGGACTATGCCAAAATACGATGGCTATGAGCAAATCGATTTATCCACGATGCCAGCACCACAAACCAGTTACTATTATCCTCTCGACCAAGTGCAACCTGCACCCGGCAACATCCCTCGATATCAAACACAAATCGCTTCTCCTCGCTTTCGCGGCGACAATTTCAATCGGTAACGCACTCTAGCGTTGCAAGAGAGTACCCTCAACGTGTTCCGATTCTGGTATCATAAATTCTAGGAAATTTTATCTTTGAAGAATTTATTGACATGCCCCTGCACAAACTCATCGTCGCCTGCATTATTTTCACAAGCTCCTACCCTGCCCTCCAAGCAGAAAACTGGTCGTCGTGGCGAGGGCCCAATGGTAATGGGGCGACCGCGGAAAAGGGATTTCCGACAACTTGGTCGACAACTGAAAACGTTGCTTGGCGGATCGACTTGGCCGCTCCCGGAAACTCAACTCCCGTGACTTGGGAAGATAATGTCCTGCTAACCCAAGCAACAGCTGAAGGCACAAAACGCCATTTAACCTGCTACGATCTCAAATCTGGTGAACAGCGATGGCAATACACTACAACGATTGAGCAAGTTGAGAAAACACATAAGACCAATCCACACGCAGCTGGGTCACCGGTCACCGACGGAAAGCATATCGTCGTTTCTTTTGGCTCCGCAGGCATTCACTGTGTTGACATGAAAGGGAACTTAAAGTGGCAGGTGGACATGGGACGGTTGGAGCATATCTGGGGTACTTCTGCGAGCCCAGTGATTTTCGAAGATCTCGTGGTTGTTAATTGCGGCCCAGGAGTCCGCTCATTTTGGATCGCGTTGGATATCCAAACAGGCGACGAAGTCTGGAAAACCGAATCGAAGAACTTTGTATCCACCAAGCCCGGAGAGTTTCGCGGGTCATGGAGCACGCCAGTTGTTTATGGTAGTGGCGCTGATGCAGTCATGTTCATTAGTATGCCCTTGAAATTCTATGCTTTGAAACCCCGCACCGGTGATATCCTTTGGACTTGCGACGGGCCTGGCATGCTGGCCTACACGTCGCCACTGGTCAACCGTGAAGTGGCGGTGACGATGAGCGGCTACGGTGGTCCCTCGCTGGCTATCAAACGAGGTGGGCAAGGCGACGTCACCGCATCTCATCGCTTATGGCATAAAACCGAACGTGCCGAAAACCCACAACGTATCGGATCTGGGTTAATCATCGGCGAATACATCTATATCGTAAATGAACCGGGAATCGCGTGGTGTATGGATCTAAAAACCGGTGAACGATTGTGGCAACAAAGGTTAGGAGATTCCAAGTGTTGGAGCTCTCTCTGCTTGGTCGAAGGTAAGATTTTTGTCGTGAATGACAAAGGCACGACATTTGTTATCAACCCGAACCCTAAACAATGCGATATCATCCACGAAAACAAACTACCAGAACTCACACGCGGTTCACTCGCATTCGCCAACGGCCGTATTCTGATTCGTACGTACAAAAGCCTGTATTGCATCGAGGCAAAATAGTACACATATATTAGCTGTTGACCTTATCGATGCCCTACATTAGAGTTCAAATATGTCACAGACACTTCGATTACCCCTGATTGCACGGCCCCGAGGGTGAATGGACCAACGACAATTTGCGTTACAACGATTCACCCGAGGCCAAACACCTCGGGTTATTTTTTTGCCTTAATAAAATGCTCTTTATTTCAATTCACAGCGACATTCAATCATGACTAGCACACGACAAATCACAATTTTTGATACTACGTTACGCGACGGGGAACAGTCACCTGGCTGCAGCATGAACCTCAGCGAAAAGCTTGAGTTAGCACAAGCACTAGTAGATATGGGTGTCGATATTATCGAAGCTGGCTTTCCTATCGCCTCACCTGGTGACTTTGAAGCGGTAAGTGAAATATCGCGCACGATGCATGGAGCGACTATTTGCGGACTAGCTAGATGCAGTGACAAGGATATTGATCGCGCATGGGAGGCGTTGAAACATGCAGAGAAGAGTCGAATTCATGTCTTCTTAGCGACTAGTGCAATTCACCGCGAGTTTAAGTTAAAAATGACTCGAGAAGAGATCATCCGCCGCGCCGTCGACGGAGTGCGCCGGGCAGTCGATTATTGTGATGACGTTGAATTCTCGCCCGAAGATGCTGCACGCACAGAACACGATTTTTTATGTGAGGTCGTCGAAGCGGCAATTGACGCCGGAGCAACGACTGTAAATATTCCGGATACTGTCGGCTATGCTACGCCTGATCAAATGGGAGCGACGATCAAGATGTTGTGTAACCGAGTGCCAAATATTGACAAGGCCGTGGTCAGCGTTCATTGCCATAACGATTTAGGTTTAGCTGTCGCGAATAGTCTAGCGGCGATCGAGAATGGTGCTGGGCAGATTGAATGCACCATCAACGGGATCGGCGAACGTGCCGGGAATTGCTCGCTCGAAGAAGTCGTCATGGCGTTGAACACCCGCGCCGATGTCTACAATTGTCAAACGAATATAAACACTCCTCGTTTAGTGCCATTGAGCCGTTTGCTGTCGTCCATCACCGGATTACAAGTCCAACGTAATAAAGCAATCGTGGGACGTAATGCTTTTGCACATGAAGCTGGTATTCATCAGGACGGAATGTTAAAAGAACGCACGACGTATGAAATCATGCGACCGGAGGACGTGGGCTTAGCCAAAACAGATTTAGTGCTGGGGAAACATTCCGGGCGAGCGGCCTTGGGGGATCGAGCGAGAGAATTAGGTTATCACTTGTCGGGCGAACAATTGCAGGAAGTGTTTATTGAGTTTAAAAAACTAGCAGACAAGAAAAAAGACATCTATGACGGTGATATTCATGCGTTGATACAACAAGAGATCTTAGGTGAGATAGAAAGCACCTGGGAGTTGGTAAGGTTTCAAGTGAGTTCTGCGTCAGGTGAAACGCCTTGTTGCGAGATTACGTTGAGTAAAGATGGGGAGGAGTTCACGCAAGAGGTTACTGATGGCGATGGCCCCGTTGATGCTGCATTTTGGGCCGTTGAAAAAATCACCGGGCTCGAGATTGCGTGTAAAGATTACCGCGTGCGGAGTGCCACGTTAGGCCGAGACGCAATTGGTGAAGTGCTCGTGGAAATTGAACATAACGGCAAAAGTTACCGCGGTCGAGGTGCTTCCACCGACACGGTAGAATCAACCATTCACGCTATCCTCGACGCCGTCAATCGTATCGTCGCACAAGGCACCGCCTAAACCCAATCTTGGCAACTCCTACTAAATTACCCGCCACCACATGACGTTGCCTCAAAATCCCCTTAGATGGTAAATTATCCGCTGAAATAATCCAGCACGTAAGCCGCTCTGAGGTTCAACAGTTCTTTGTCACCAGTCACATCAAAGCGACATTATCGACACGATATTGACGGGCTCCGCGCGGTTGCCGTGCTAAGTGTCCTGCTGTTCCACCTCGACCTAGGGTTTTCCGGTGGATACGTTGGCGTCGATGTATTTTTTGTCATTTCTGGCTATTTGATAACAGGGCTAATTCTCAAAGCCCAATCCGAAGATCGCTTTAGCTTAATGCAATTCTGGGGACGTCGTATTCGGCGTCTCGTTCCTGCTGTAACGGCAATGCTGCTTGTCGTTTTGTTACTCGGATTCGTATATTTACTGCCGAGAGATTTAGACAAACTTGGGGAAGCATCGATTGCTCAGTTCTTGCTCGTTTCGAATATCTATTTCGCGAACTCTTTCGACTATTTTGCCGGTCCAGCAGAACTACGACCACTACTGCACACTTGGTCATTGGCAGTTGAAGAGCAATTCTATCTACTGTTTCCACTCTTATTAGTCCTCTGCCGTCGATTCACAAAACGCAAATTAGCAATCACATTTGGACTATTGGCGATCGCCTCATTTATCTTAAGCATTTGGTGTCTGGACAAATATCCAACAGCAGCATTCTTCATTCTGCCCACCCGCGCTTGGGAATTACTACTCGGCGCCTTGCTTGTACTCGTGCCAGTCGGAGTACACAGCGGTTATCAGAAAACGACTCGGTACCAATTTCGAAACGAATTGATTTCCACGCTGGCAGCGATTGCGCTCGTCATCACGTTTTTTTGGTATGACAAATCAACACCGTTCCCTGGACCAACGGCGCTATTGCCATGTATAGCCACAGCCCTGCTCATTTACTTTAATACCCGTCACACAAGCCATGTATTATCGGCCGACGCTGACGTGAATCCAGCGGGTACTACCGCAATTGGAAGTCTACTCAGCCTAAACCCGCTCACGTACATCGGTCGCATTTCCTACTCGCTCTATTTGTGGCACTGGCCAATCATTGTATTTTTGAAGTATGAGAATGGTCTGCAGCTTTCAACACAGCTAACAGTCCTTGCATTGGGGGCCAGTTTTCTGGCGGCAGCGGTGTCATATCATTGGATTGAAACTCCGTTTCGCAAGGGCTACATTTTGAAAAACCAGCGGCGGTTGATTCTTGGGACGTCGTTCGCTTCGATGTTGCTTTTAGGAGCATCGATTACCTATAGCGAGAATGGGGGCTTAGCAAATCGTTGGCCAGCCGACGTTCAAAAGCTGCTCAAAACAACAAACTATCGCCTGTCAAAGCAGTACTCGACCCATTCGCACACTGCGGCTCACGAAGACAAACTACCGCCAATTGGCGTTAAACCATCGACAACTCAGCCAGCTACCTTTCTGCTCTGGGGTGACAGTCACGCGTCTTCAATCGCCGAAACTTGCAATCGTTTAGCTCTTGAATACGGTGTATCTGGCTATGTTGCCACGCACGCAAATACCATTCCTATCCTCGGCGTCCATCGTCCTCGTCATTTTGAATCCATTGCGTGGAACAATGATGTACTGGACTTCGTGAAGCGTCATCAGATCAAACATGTTTTATTAGCGAGTCGTTGGGCTGGTAACATTGAAGTACATACGAGCGGCTTAACGAGCTTCTTGATTACAGACGATTCCCGAGCACCTCGGACACCGGCTACGGCTCAGCGTGCGTTACAGCGGAATCTGAAAACGACTGTTGCCAGTCTTGAGAAAATGGGAGTGCAAGTGTGGGTCTTACAACAAGTGCCACTGCAAACGCGCAACCCTATTCATACGTTAGTGGAGGCGATAAAAACGGGGGCAACCGAAATTCCTCGTGGGGTTGCGTTGAGTGAACATCGAGAGCGGCAAAAGAACGTGAACCGCATTTTGAGTTCCATTCACTCTGAAAATTATCATCTACTAGACCCCACTGATTATTTTTATAAGGGTTCGGAAAACGCTAATATCGGAATTATTGGTGAACGCAACGTGTCGTATTATCGAGATTTGCATCACGTTACGTTTGCGGGAAGTGAGTCGATATTACGGCCCTTATTAGATACGATGTTTCAGACAATGGCACCGCCCAATTCTCGGGTAAACATCGCCATGGAACCGGCAAGCGACCTGCGTTGATTGCCCTGAGGGTAATTCGGCGACATGCAAGCACTACTTGCCGAAAATAACTAAGATTGCTACACTTTGAAACAGTCAGAAGACGCACCTCAGGGCGGTTAGCTCAGTTGGCTAGAGCGCCACGTTGACATCGTGGAGGTCGCTGGTTCAAGTCCAGTACCGCCCATTAA
>LWDU01044560.1_pt1 | contig 37320 bp, 40 predicted proteins | sample 727161 | NCBI WGS metagenome assembly LWDU01 (sample SAMN04566230, study PRJNA314399) | hydrothermal vent metagenome | isolation source: deep sea hydrothermal plume seawater | place: Mexico: Gulf of California, Guaymas Basin | collected 2004-07-11 | reverse complement strand
TTTACGGCCTTCATTAACGCTTTTACATGCCATAAATCTCATTAATAATCCTTGATTCATAAATAAGAATCCAACAGAACCCGCCACAGCATCTTGCCAAAAAATTCCTACAAAATTAAAACTAGATGGTTTATTAAAATCTGCGAGAGGTAATTTCCAAGATAAAGGCAATAGATCCCAAAACTCCTGACCACCTCCTACATAAGAAATGCCAAGAATAAATAGTAGAAATCCAGCAAAAAGCAATATAAACCCTTGCAGTAAATCGGTAAAGATTACAGCTGTTTGTCCACCAAAAGTGATATATATACCTGTAATTATTGCTATAACAATAATAGCTCTCATTAGCGTAATCTCTATTATACTTCCAAAAATATAGAATGATTCAGGGAGCATAGGGATAATAGCTTTACCTAGAGTTAAAAAACCAATTCCAATATATCCGATCATATAAAATAAAAGTAAAATCGTCGCTAAAAATCTTGCTGAAGGGTTAAATCTTTTTTCAAAATACTCTGGAATTGAACGAACTTTTGAATAAACTATTATCGGCAACCAACCAAACATAAAAAAAGGTATGAAAAACCAATCATTTAAGTAGGTCATAGATGAGCTAAAACCATGTTCAAAACCTTTAGCAGAATATTTTACAAAACTATGACTACCAACACCAGTAGCTACTATAGACATTGTTATTAGCCACCAACTAAATCTTCTTCCCCCAAAGAAGAAATCAGAAGTATTTTTTGTATACCTTCCGAAATATGTTCCAAATAGCATAATGGCTAAGAAATATATCACCATCACTATCCAGTCAGTCGAAGTCCCTATATTATGAAAATTCTCCACAAACTTATTGAAGTGCTAAAATTGTGAATAAACCATGAACGATCATAAACCACGCATAACCTAAAAAAAATACCTTCATCCAAGTGCGATGGTGAGGTCGATTTAAATCAATTGCCCCTGTTTTCCATACAATATAAACTCCTGAGAAAAAGAAAATACCGCCAATCCCATAGAGATACATGTAAGGTAGCCAAGAATGAGAAAAATAATCCATTATCAATTATCCATTATTTTATCAAAATGTATTTTCAATTCATCATATGTTTCTTGAAGGCCCTGAACTTGCACTTTTGTTTCACCAATAACAGGCATAAAATTTGTATCTCCATTCCATCTAGGCACAACATGGAAATGTATATGATCTGCAATCCCAGCCCCTCCTGCAGTGCCTATATTCGCACCAAAATTATATCCATCAGCATTAAGATTTTCTTTCATTATGATCATTGATTCATTAGCAAACCAAATTATTTCATTTAAAGTTTCTAAATCTAATTTGTCAGTCGTCTCCACATGTTTGTAGGGAGATATTAGAAGGTGAGCATTGTTATAAGGATATAAATTCATTAATACGAATGAATGATCACCTCTGGAAAGGATTAATGAGTTTTTATCATCGGTTGATTTTTTCTTCGAACAAAAAATACAACCTTTTTCTTTTCGTTCTCTAATATAGCTTATTCGCCATGGGGCCCAAAGATGCTGCATAATTATTTATTATCATCATTTTGAGATTCAGTAACAAAACGCTTTTGCAATTCTTGAGGTAAATATTCATAATGACTAAAACTTTCGGAATGTATACCTCTACCTCCTGTTAATGAGCGTATAGCAGTAGAATAATGATATAATTCAGATTGTGGAATTTTCGCTTTTATAACCTGAAAGCTTCCTTCATTCTACTAGAAACATCTCCCATAATATCTCCCATAAAATCTTCAGGAACTCTGACTTCGACATCCATTATTGGTTCGAGCAAACATGGCTGAGCACTATTGAATGCTTCTTTAAATGCTCCTTTTCCTGCAATTTGGAATGCAATATCTTTAGAATCAACAGGATGCTGTTTACCATCATAAAAAACTACTTTTAAATCAACAACGCGATAGCCAGCAAGGACACCATCCACACAGGCAGATTGAACTCCTTTTTCAACAGAAGGAACAAAGACTCGATCAACATTCTGCCCAACAAGAGATGAAACGAATTCAACTCCTTCACCCCTTTCTTTAGGCTCAATCCTCATCCAAACCTCAGCAAATTGCCCTGCTCCGCCAGATTGTTTCTTATGTCTATATTTCGCTTCAGCTTTTCCTTTAATGGTTTCTCTAAAAGGGATTCTTGGCTTAAATGTGTCAATATCAATACCAAATCTTCTTTGCAATCTTTGTATAGACACTTGCAAATGTAATTCTCCCTGACCTGATATAACTGTCTGGTGTAGTTCAGGATCTACATGATACACGAAAGTAGGGTCTTCCTCATGTAAGGTTGATAGGCCCATAGCTAACTTTTCTTCATCCCCTTTAGCTTTTGGAATAATTCCTATATGAATATTAGAATTGGGAAGTAAAACTGTATCCATAATAACTTGAAATTTTTGCGAACAAAGTGTGTTGCTTGTATGGGTATCTTTTAATTTGACAACTGCGCCAATATCTCCTGCATTAAGATGGTTTACACTTATACGGTTTTTACCATTCAGAAGAAACATTTGACCAAAACGTTCCGTCTTAGACCGTGTGGTATTTAATATATCCATACCTGCATTAACGCTCCCAGAATACACTCGAAAAAAAGATAAATCCCCTACATGTGCTTCACTAATAGTCTTAAATACATTTACTACTGGCTCGTCTCCATCTAAGTTAACAGATATTTGTTCATCAGATTTTAATGATTTTGCTAAGACAGTCCCTCTATCAACTGGTGAAGATCCATATTTAGAAACAAATTCCATCAACCTTGTTACCCCTACATTGATAGTTGCAGAAGTACAGAATAAAGGAATGAAACTTTGATTTTGAATTGCATCATGGATGCCGCTTCGCATCTCTTCTTCAGATAAATTCCCTTGTTCAAAAAATTTTTCCAATAAGGTATCATCTGATTCTGCTACATATTCAATCAATTCTTGGTGTAATTCTTCAACGCGACTTTTCCATTCAACAGGTAGATCAGACTCAGAATATTTTCCGCTCCCATCTGTATTATATGTTATGAGTTCACTTCTAAGGACATCAATTATTTGATTAAATCCTGGGCCAGCATTTACAGGTAATTGCATTGGAAATGCATTTTTACCAAAATGATCCTTAGCTTGATTTAATATATTATTAAATTTTGCATGTTCACGGTCTAATCCATTAACAACTAATACTTTTGGTATATTATTTTTCGATGCAAATGACCAAACTTGCTCTGTCCCAACTTCAATACCATTTACTGCATGTAATAGAACAACTGCCATATCCACAACAGCTAAAGAGCTAATTGCCTCACCAATAAAATCTAAATATCCAGGTGTGTCAATGATATTAAACTTTTTATTCCTCCATTCAAGATGTAATGGAGATGAATGGATTGAAATTTGTCTTTCGTGTTCATCGTGATGATAATCTGAAACTGTATTCTTAGCTTCAATAGAACCCATTCGGTTTATTTCGCCTGAACAGGAAAGCATGGCTTCACAAAGCATAGTTTTACCTGATGCACCATGACCTACTATAGCAAAATTCCTTATATCTGCAGATGTAAATTCTTTCATTGTATCCTCGGATTATTATTAATAAAACGCTAAGAATTGTAATTTAACTTGATGTACAAATCAAGTTTTTTAAAGAAATAATTTGTTATCTAGATTTAAATTTCGATTTTTCAATAAATTCTCTAAGAGCCGGAATAATATAAATATCTGAAAGGTTTTTTTTACTGAATTCTTGAGCAAGGATTTTTAATCTTTGTTCTATAGGCTTATGTTTATTTACCACAATAAAATTTTCATCTTTTACCAAACACGATCCACCAGTAAAATCTCCTTTATCCTGCAGTAGTTTGATATTGAGTTTATCAGCTAGCTCTTCGAATAACGTAATTAATTTTTCCGGTTTATTAGCCATGCCTATAATAAATCTTCTTTATTATCTTTAAGATACTCTACTATTTTTTTTACTTCTTCTACTCTTTCTTTGTTAACAACCAAAATTGCATCATCGGTACCAACAACTACTAAATTATCAACACCCAATAATGCAATAAACTGTCCATTTGATCGCAAAAAATTATTATTGCCTTCTACAATCATTCCATTACCTATTATCGAATTACCTTGCTTATTTTTTGGGCTAATTTCATGAATTATATTCCAAGATCCCAAATCACTCCATTCAAATTTAGCTTTAACTACATAAATATTATCTGATTTCTCCATCAGTCCATAATCAATGGATTCTGGGGAAATATTGTGCCATATCTCATCATAATTTTCTCCAGTATTTATACATTGTTTAATCATATTTATAGAATCATATAGTTCTGGCATATGTTTATTTAAACTATTCATGAAGACATCAACATTCCAGATGAAAATCCCACCATTCCATAAAAAATCTTTGCTCTTTAAAAATCTTTTTGCTAGACCCAAATGTGGTTTTTCCGCAAATGCTTTTACTCTAAATGCATTTGAATGATCTTTTATATTTTCAAGTTCATGTTGGATGTATCCATAAGCAATTGATGGAAATTTTGGCTCCATTCCTACTGTTACTAGTCCTTGATTATTATTGGCTATATCAATAGAAGAATTAATTGCTTTTTCAAATTCCTTATGTCCAATAACTAGATGATCCGCAGGGAATACACCCATAGTTGCATTTTCATTTATTTCTGCTATCCTCAATGCAGCTAAAGCTATACATGGAGCAGTGTTTTTCCCTTCTGGCTCAATAATTATATTCTCAGAGGGAATTCCATTTACATGTTCCTTAATTTGAGGAGCTAAATCTGATCTGGTAATAATAAATATATCCTCAATTTTCTTAACTTTAAGTAAGCGATCAATCGTGATTTGCAACATTGATTTTTCACCTATAATATTAAGGAGTTGTTTTGGATTGTTATTTCTACTCAATGGCCAGAATCGTGTTCCGCTTCCTCCAGCCATAATTACACAATACATTTATTTATATACTTCCTCTACATTTATCATTGGTAGTTCTATATCCCAATTACCACGTATTTCAACAGTATCAGGCATAACATAAAACCACTCAGCAGGTTCAAATGGTTTTATTTTTCCAAAACTATATTTATAATCTTTATTGATATCATTAAAAATAGTAATTGTATACTTACCCTCAGGAATTTGCTTAAAAATTATTTCCTCTTCTGAATTTACGAATGATAACTTTTTAAGTTCCTTATTTTTAATGTTTTCTATCTCTGCTCCAAATGAGTTAACTACTGCTCCTGTAATTGGGATCTGCAATCCTCCATATCTAACATAATTCAGTGTACTTATATTTAATTTAATGGTAGGTTCTTCGATCCCAGTTGGTTCGAGGAATTATATTTACTTGCATTGGACTGACTATCATGACTTTTTCTTTGACTTCTAATGTGTCATTTTTGAATAACTGATAGTCAAATATTTTACTTTTTGGAGTAGGTTTAGAAAATTTTAATTCAATGGGGCTTTTAGGCGCGGTTGTTATATCTGATTTAGGTGAAGTAAGTTTTATCAAACTAGTATCATTTTCAGAAAGTAAAAAATTTAATGATGCAGAATCTAAATGTGTATTTTCATCAATATATAAATCATTAATTATAACTTTAAAAGTTTCGGATACATCTATTAAAGACGGATGCGAAAAAATTAGCGATTTATTTACTTTTTTATCATAGATAATTTTTAACATATAATCTTCATTTATATTTTTTAAGGATAGATTAAAAAAGATCCTCCCCCAATTATCCCCATACCATTCTCCACTTAATAGTTTTAATTGAGATTCCGCTTGGCCTTTGAACATATTTACGTTTGATAAAACCTGGTCAGATTGTAGAGGAATTATTTTATTCCAATTAAGTCCATATATCATTCTATCTGTATTCAGAGGCATACCTGCAAAATTTCGGTCTATAGATAAAATTAAATAATCAGATTTTGATAAATATTGAAAAGTAAATATTCCTTTATTTGATACATCAGTTATATAATTAGGATCTGTAAGAAAAATTTCTTGAAGATTATTATGATCTTTTATTTTCCATAAGTGGACTGCTGATTTACCTTCACCATAAACTATGCCTGATATAGATCCTTTGGAAATTTTATCTCCAGTACTATATGCTAAAGATATTGCATCAGCTAGCTCAACTCCATGTTCATCGGTTATATTTCTACTTAGATTAATAACATATGTTTGATCCCTTTCTAGATCAGCTGGGAAATCAATAGTCACAATATCTCCATGAATTATAATTGATAATTCATCTTTAAAATTTGGAAAAATACGAATTCCTTTTTCAATGCTATTCGAATTCATGTATTCTGAAAACTGTAAAACAATTTTTTCACCTTTATAATTCAATGAACCGCTTGGAGGTTTAACATGTACTAAATAAGGAGAGGTTGTATCCTTTGGACCACCACTAGGTGGCTTAATTACTGCACAATATTGAATAAAAAATATTGGAATACATACAATAGCACTTTGTAAGAACAAGTAAAAGTAATTTCGTATCCAAATCATTATGGTTTCAAATTTATAGGAATTTCACTAATAAATGTCATATCTCTTTTTGACAATCTAGCTTTAATACACCAAATATTAACACCACATTGCTTAGCATTATATAATGCATTACAAAATTTTGGATCCCTATCCCACATAGGCTGAAAAATTTTGGCATCAGAACGCTGAACAACAAATATAATGCCTGCTTGAAATCCATCTTTAACAAGATTGCATAATTCCTTCACATGCTTCTTGCCTCTTTCCGTAATTGCATCTGGAAATTTTGCAATCCCATTTTCGACATAAGTTACTGATTTGACTTCCAGATAAAATGGTTTGTTTTCTTTATCCGTTAATAGGAAATCAAATCTATGTTTTCCATATCTAATTTCCTGTTTTTTAATACTTGATCCATCAAGAAAAGATAGACGATTAAATTCAATACATTCCTTGATAAATTGGTTAGGCAATGTTGAAACAAGTGAAACTAATTCTCCGTTAATGTCTGTAAGAACTGTAGTATATCTTGTTTTTCTATTAGTAGAAAATTTTTCTTTTCTCAAGAATAATACTCTTCCAGGCGTTAGGATTTCTTTTAATCGTCCAGGGTCAGGTAAATGACTTTTCACATATTTATCTTTAATTTTTACTATTGTTAAAAATCGGTTTGGACGATCAATAAAATTGCCTTTGATTAATGGCCCGTTAATTTTCATTCTATAATTTCTTAGTTATTGATCAATTATTCCACAAATAGTAGTCAATCGTATAATTGATTATTATTATGTAAATTTATTGTATTAATTACCATGCCCCTTGTTCCTTCATATATAAAACAATTATCAAGCTACAAACCTGGCGCTAATATTGATGATATAAAAATAGAAAAATCATTAAAAAATGTAATTAAACTTGCATCAAATGAAAATTCTATGGGCCCATCTCCGCTAGCAATATCAGCAATAAATAAAGGATTGAAAAAGATTAATCGTTATCCTGATGCAGCTGGAAAAAAACTTCGCAAAAAGCTAGCTAATAAATTTGATGTTAAAGCTGAAAATGTAATAATTGGTTCGGGTTCAGAAGGGATATTGTCAAATATATTAAGAACCTTTTTATTAACGGATGATCAGATTATTGGATCTGCAAATTCTTTTATTGGATTCCGCGTCTTAGCTACAGCTACTGGAAGAAAAATAAATTGGGTTGAAATGAAAAATCACAAAATAGATCTTGAAGGGATAAAAAGTCATATTAATGATTATACAAAAATTATATACATAGCAAATCCAGATAACCCTATGGGAACATATATAACCAATAAAGAATTTGATGAATTTTATGAACATGTCCCAGAACGGGTATTAGTGATACTTGATGAGGCATATTTTGAATATGCAGATCATTTAAATGATTATCCAAACTCAATGACATATAGATATGATAACGTTATTACACTTAGAACATTTTCCAAAGCATATGGTCTTGCGGGATTAAGAATTGGTTATGGATTCTCTCATGAAACCTTAATTAATAATTTGTTAAAAGTAAAAGTCCCTTTCGAACCATCTCGTCTTGCACAAATTGCAGGTTTAGTAGCTTTAGATGATACTGAATTCATGAATAAAACAATTAAACTAAATAAAATAGAGAAAGATAAAATAGAATTAAAACTAGATAAATTGAATATAAAACGTATCCCCTCCGCAACTAATTTTATAACAACTTATTGGGGTTCCGAAAACAATGCTAAAGAAATAACAGAAAAAATATTAGATAAAGGAATCATTTTAAGACATTTGGCATCTTTTGGTTGGCCAGAATATGTAAGGATATCTATTGGTTTAAAAGATGAAAACGAATTTTTTATTAAAACTCTAGAAGAAATTATTTTATTATGAATAGTTATAAAATAGATGGGTTTGATTATTGTGAATTATATGTTAGTAATGCAAAACAAGCAGCCCACTTTTATCATAGTACTTTTGGTTTTTACCCAATAGCATATTGTGGCTTAGAGACTGGATCAAGAGATCGAGTAAGTTATGTATTAAAACAAAATCAAATTAAATTTTTACTTACATCCCCTTTAAATAATAATTCGGAAATCAGTAAACATATTTATAATCATGGAGATGGTGTAAAAGATGTATCATTTACAGTTAATGATGCTGAAGCAGCATGGAAAGAAAGCATTGAGCGTGGAGCTGAAAGTGTTAGAAAACCTCATTTATTATCGGATGAAAAAGGGGAGGCGATAATTGCTACTATTAAAGCTTTTGGTGACACGAGCCATACTTTTGTTCAAAGGAATAATTATAATGGGGTTTTCTTACCAGGGTATGATGTTTTTGAAAATAATCTAACAGGTGATCCTTCAGGACTTATACATATTGATCATATCGTTGGCAATCAGCCAAATGGTGAAATGCAGACTGTATGCAATTTTTATGAAAAAGTTTTTGGATGGCATCGATTTTGGACTGTTGATGATAAGGATATATCTACAGAGTTCTCAGCTCTAAGATCAATAGTGATGGCAAATGATAATGAAAAAATTAAAATGCCTATAAATGAGCCTGCTGATGGATTAAGGAAATCGCAAATACAAGAGTTTATAGATTACTATAATAGTCCAGGAATTCAGCATATTGCAATGACGACTAAAGATATCATTAATACAGTTTCAAAGCTAAGAGATAAAGGTGTTCAATTCTTAGAAACACCAAAAACCTACTATGAATCTTTAACTGAACGTATTGGAGAGATAGATGAAGATTTAGATCAAATTGAAGATCTAGGGATATTAGTAGATAAAGATGAAAAAGGATATATGCTCCAAATATTCACTAAACCTATACAAGATAGACCCACGCTTTTTTATGAAATAATTCAAAGAAAAGGATCAAATAGTTTTGGTAAAGGAAACTTTAAAGCTCTTTTTGAATCCATAGAAAATGAACAGAAAATTCGTGGTAATTTATAGTAAATAAATCACATAGGATTCTTGTAAAATAATATGAAATTCGCTACATACACAACTTTTAGAGGTGAAAAAACCCGATTTGGTTTTATAATAGAAGATAAAATAATAGATATTATGAGATCATCTATCTGGATGAATGAACATAAAAAAGATTCATCTTTTCTTTCTATCCCAACTACATTAAAACTTGCTTTAAATAAATGGAATGAAAATTTTGATAAACTAATTAAGCTTAAAGAAAACATTTCAGATTTAGACCATTCAGAATTACAAATTAATGGAAAGTCAATATCAATTAATTTAAATGATGTGCATCTCCTCCCTCCTGTGCCAAACCCTACGTCTTTTAGGGATTTTTATGCATTTGAACAACATGTGAAAGCAGCAAGAAAGCTACGGGGTCTTGATATGAATCCAGATTGGTATAGAATACCAATCTTTTATTTTTCTAATATAACTTCTATATATGGACACAAAGAAGAAATTCCATACCCAAAAGAAACGAAAGAATTAGATTTCGAATTAGAGTTAGCAATTATAATTGCTAATGGTGGAAAAAATATAGATAAAAAAGATGCAGAAAAGTTTATTGCAGGTTATACAATATTAAATGATTGGTCTGCAAGAGACTTACAACGTGAAGAGATGCAAATGAATCTTGGACCTGCAAAAGGTAAAGATTTCGCAAATAGTTTTGGTCCCTTTATGGTCACACCTGATGAATTAAAAAATAATTGGGAAAATGATAAGATGAATCTCAGAATGACATGTTATTTAAATGATAATTTAATTTCTGATGGTAACACAAATGATCTTTATCATTCTTTTTCTTCTATGATACAACGAGCAAGCATGAATGTTGATTTGAAAGCAGGAGATTATATTGGTTCCGGAACTGTAGGTACTGGATGTATACTGGAATTAAGACCTGAGTCTACAGGTGGCTGGTTAAAAAAAGGTGATACTATACGTCTAGAGATTGATAATATAGGCGTACTAGAAAATACAATTATATAATACTATGCCTTTTTATCAACAACAAGGGGAAGTACCAAATAAAAGACACATTCAATTTCGAGATAATAATGAAAGTCTTTACTACGAAGAATTAATAAGCCGAAAAGGCTTCAGCTCATTATATTCTAATGCGTATCACATCAATCCTCCAACAGCAGTCAATAAAGTTGGTAAATATCAAAAAATAAAAAAAGATCCATTAGATTCGACACACAGGCATTACCATATAAAATCATTTGACTTAAAATCCTCAGGTGATGCAATAAATGCAAGACTGTCACTTTTTTATAATGATGATGTAGAATTATCAATTGCTAAGATTGATAAATCAATGAATGCTCTTTATCGTAATGGGCATAATGATGAAATCATATTTATACAAAGTGGATCTGGGAGATTTTATTCCAACTTTGGCAATATGGATTTGATTAAAGGAGATTACATTGTCATTCCTAGAGGCGTGATATGGAAAATGGAAGTTGATGAAAAAATGAACCAATTTATTATTGAAACAAATGGGCCAGTTGAAACACCAACAAATTATCGAAATAGTCATGGGCAATTATTAGAACATTCTCCGTACTCAGAAAGAGATATACGTACTCCACAATTGGATAAACCAATCAATGACAGCCCTTGCGCGATCAAAACAAAACTAAATGGTAGATACCAAGACTATGAATATGTTTATCATCCTTTTGATATTATAGGTTGGGATGGTTGCTATTATCCCTGGATATTAAATATTAAAGATTTTATGCCAATAACTGGAAAGATACATCAACCGCCACCAGTGCATCAGACTTTTCAAGCTCCAGGATTAGTTGTCTGTTCATTTGTTCCTAGAATTTTTGATTATCATCCTGAAGCTATACCAGCACCATATGCCCATAGTAATATTGATTCAGATGAGGTTTTATTTTATTCTGCAGGAGAATTCATGAGTAGAAATAATATTGAAGAAGGATCAATAACGTTTCATCCTAGCGGACTTCCTCATGGTCCCCACCCAGGAAAGATTGAAGAATCAATAGGAAAAGATAAAACTAATGAGCTTGCAGTTATGGTTGATACATTTAAACCATTATCTATTTCTTCTTTAGCGAAAGAAGCTGATGATGAAGAATATCCGATGTCTTGGAAAATATGATTATTGATCCTGAAAAATCATCATTTCAAGAAAACCATAAAATTATGATTGGATCAATATTGCCAAGGCCTATTGCGCTTGTTTCTACTATATCATTAGATGGAAAGAATAATTTAGCGCCTTTCTCATATTTTAATGGAGTCTGTTCTAACCCTCCCTCCATTATGTTTGCTCCTTCAAGGAGAGGATATGATGGTAAAACAAAAGACACGTTAAACAACATAAAATTAACGAAAGAGTTTGTAATCAATATCGTATCAGAAGATTTTGCAACACAAATGGTGTCATGTTCTACTGATTTTGAACCAGATGTAGATGAATTTTCTATTTCAGACCTCACTCCTATTAAAAGTGTAAAAATAAAATCATCACGCGTAAAAGAATCCCGAATCAGCTATGAATGCAAATTACAAAAAATTATACCAGTTGGAAATTCTGGCCCTGGTGGTGGGTTCGTAGTTATCGGGACAATCGTTCTATTTCATATAGATGATGAATTATATGATGACGGTCATATAAATATTCAAAAATTAAACCCTATTGGTCGCCTCGCCGGAGATAATTACACCCGTGTACATGATACATTAGAGATTAAAAGAAAAATTAAACCGGATTAAAATAAGACATGTCTGAATTAGTTTCAGACCGAATATATAATGCCCAATGCCTTGGGAATATTGAACCGGTCGAATACATAGTCCCCTACCCTAATATTTTTTCTTTATTAGAGGGTGAAAATATCAAGTTTGGTAATAATTATTTATTCTTAGACCAAAAAATAACAAATAATGATTTTTTAACATTAATAAATCAAGCTTCTAATTGGCTTAGAGAAAATAAACTTGGTATAAAAAGTAGAGTTGTAATTGAAAATATTGATTTTCCAATTGCTGAAATTATTATCTTTGCAGTTTGGGCATCTGGTAACTCGGTAATTTTATCACAGGAGCCAATTAAGAAAAAAGATCTAGCTAAAGTTGACCCTGTAATGTTACTGAATAATACCAATTGCCCATCATTAGAAATATTAAAAAATTATCCGTGTGACTATATTCCATTGTTTAGACCATCTTTACACCATGAAGCTTTATTGTTTTATAAAAAGAATAAATTTATTCAACTTAGTCATTACAATCTTTTAGTAAACACAAATGGTGCTTGTAAACATTTAGATTTAAGAAGAGGAACTACTATAAATATAAATCTTCCTTCCACATCTACTGCATGGATTGTTCTACAGTTATTATTGCCATTATATGCTGGAATAGCCATTTCAAATAATAATCCAGATATTACAATAGGATTAGATGGCCAGTATGATAACGCTGATTATATAATTAAAATGAATTGGAATAAGATTTCAAAAGAACAAAATGTAATTCATATAATTGAAGAAAATACTGGTGTTGTTTGTATTGGAGATAGACCAATACATATGACTTCAATAGAAATCAGTAATAATGAAATTAGTATTAAAGGTCACTCTATTATGATGGGATATACTGATAAAAAAAGTAATTCTAAAATTTTTAATAATAATTCAATGATAATCAATAATAACTTAGAATAAATTTTCATTTACATACTTTAGCATTTTAGCCTGGGTGCTTAAATAACCTAATCGTGTTTCGATATTAATAAATCGTATGTTCTTTTTCGATGTATACCAAGATAAAGAACCATCACCATTTTCAATTTGTTTATCCTGCAAAACGACATTAAATGGTGATTTTTTTAACAAATTATAATCTTCTCTATTTGTACAAATAAAAAAGTTATGATGATCAGGGTGATTCTTATTTTTTAATGAGACCTCTGTGCTTAAGGGAATTTCATTATCAATTGAATACTCTCGAATATTATTATGTAAAGCAATAAGCAATCCTTCTGCAGGTGGAGAAATACTTTCAAAAAATTCATCTCTATCTTCACTTATTAATTTTATGGTTTTATTAAGTTCTGATTTAGAAACATTATTATTTAATTTAATTATATTTCGCTTTGCACCATCATTAGTAAAGATTCGATTTGGATCTAATAAAAATCCATTAATTACTACTTCTCTTTCTGTATTATGAATTAGATAAGCAGTACCATTATTTTTCTTCAAATGTTTTCTAATTAATAATTCAGCAGTTTTCTCATCTCCATGAATCCATATTAGCCTTCTATTAGATTCTCCATTTTTTAATATCTCAAACTTTATTCCTGCTAAACTAACAAAATCTTTTACGTTATCTTTATCATTAGCATAAATAGTAGAAATAGTTACAAGAACTATACAGAAGAATAAAAAAGAATTTTTCTTAATTATTAATATATTATTCATGATAAAACTTTATGTAATGTAGTCGAATTTATATTTCCACCACATATTATTATAACAACTCTTTTTCCTATTAATGTTTTTTTTCTTTTAAAAAGTGCTGCAATTGCTGCCCCTGCAGAACCTTCTATTAATTGATGATCATCATTTATTGCAGTTCTAATACCTGATGCAATATCCTTTTCTGTAACTAAAACAAAATAATCTATAATTTCTTTACAAATATCAAATGTTATAGATCCTTCTTCAACGCCAGCAGCAGTACTATCAGATAATGTTTGTTTTGATGGAAGATCTAGTATCCTACCTGCATTAAGAGACTCATACATCACACAGGAATTTTTTGGTGAACATGCAACCATCTGCACTTTGGGTTGAACTTGTTTTAAATAACCGCCTATACCTGATATTAGTCCACCCCCACCGACAGAAACAATAACTTCATCTATATTATTTAATTGATTATCCAGTTCAACAGCTATAGTCCCTTGACCTGCAACTATATCAGGATCATTATAAGGGGATATATATGCAGACCCCGATTCTTTTGATATTTCTTGTGCTCGAAATTCTGATTCAATACAATCTTTTCCATAAAATTCAACTATACCGCCTAGTTTTTTAATATTCTCTAACTTATTACGGGCTATGTTTTTAGGAACGACAATTTTCCCATTCACATCTAAAATTTTCATTGCCAAAGAAACAGCTGCACCATGATTGCCAGCAGATGCAGTTACAACTCCTTTATTTCTTTGATCAGAGTTAAGGGAAGTTATTTTACTTATCGCACCACGAAATTTAAAAGATCCGGTTTTTTGAACATTTTCAAGTTTAAGATATACTTCCCCATTAATTAATTCACTTAAAGACGGTGAATGATCTAAAGGTGTTTTTCGTATATAATTTTTAGATCGATCGTACGATGCTAGAACATCATCTGGAAATGTTATCATAAAATTGTAATTCGATAATAAACGTTATTTATAGTAAGTATAGATCGCAAATAATCTAATGGTATTTATGCAAGAACTAAAAAAAGTATTTCTTTAAATAATTAAATATTATTGACCTTGATCTTCAAGGAACAGCGCTTTGTTTACATTAGCAAAAAATTGACGAAAGAATTCTAGCTCATGTATTCCACCAGTACTCAATATTTTACCATCTTGTTCAATTTCTCCACTAGCACTTACACGAACCTTTGTTTTATCTGCATTAAGATCATTAAGGTTGATTGTCACCTTATATCGTAAAATACGAGGACCAACTGGACCTGAGTCACTATTGCTTCCTCCTGAGTCTAAATGAATAGTAGGACCATCTCTATCTCGGCGTTTATCACCACCACCACCATCATCATCATCATCACCACCAAAAATAAGATTAAAAAGTATAATGCCTGCACCCGCAATAAATACAATAGGTAGCAATTTCCCTAAGCCAGAAAGTTGATTATTATTGGCAGAATTATCAGCAAATAATGGAGCCTGACCTTTTTCTGTAGTTCTACTTGCAGTAATTAATCCAATATCTGAATTCAAGACATCAATTGTATAATCCATATCCTGTAATGCATTGATAGATGCCTTCAATACAGTTTTCATATCCTTAGTAAAACTTCGTGTTTCCATTGCGCGAGCAACAGTCGTTGGCGGCTTAACTGTTGACTGTTGGGGAGCAGCACATCCGATTAAGGACGTACATAAATAAAAAATTAATGAGATATGTAATATTTTACCCTGCAAAGTAGAAGGGTATAATAATTGATGGAACATCTAGTATTTCAAACTTTGATATGTAAAATCCAGCACATTCTTGTTTTCATCAAATTTAATAATAACAGTAAGCGATTTTGAAGAAGAGCTACTTGATGCATTACTTTTACCAAATAATAAAAACCAGAATCCTTCTGATCCTGAATTTTTTTCTGTTGAGATACGGTCATATGTCCATTCTTCTCTTCCCTGGGTATCTTTTGTAACAATATTAGGAGAACCTAGTACATCCATCACTGCGGACTGACTTTGACCCTTATATATTTTGCTTTGGACCGTTCCTAAGGTAAGATCATTACTATTAGTTGGCGTATTAGAAGCACAACTAAATATAATGATAGAAGAAAGACTGATAAGTGTAATTTTTTTCATTTAACTCTCCTAATCTCAATAAACAGGGTTGCATATTATTTTACGTATCCCATTATACTTAGTTCCATTGAAATAAAAACAAATTTTATACTATATCTTCTAGCACATCTAGAGCATGTGTTTTCACAGATACTTTTGAATAAGCATAAATTATTATCCCATCCTCATCAATGACATATGTAATTCGAAAAATTCCTTCATATTCTCTACCATACATTTTCTTTAAACCCCAAGCATCATATGCTTTTAATACATCTGTTGTTTCATCGCTTAGCAAAGGAAAAGGAAAGCTCTGTTTTTCACAAAAATTCTTTTGTTTTTTTGTAGAATCAGCACTCATACCTAAAACGACAACGTCTTGATCTTTAAATTTTTGGAATTCATCACGGAACCCCTGGCCTTCAATTGTTCATCCTGGTGTACTTGCTTTAGGATAAAACCAAAGGACTACCTTTTGACCTTTAAAATCTGATAGAGATACTGAATTTTCATCACCATCTAATAGTGTAAACTCTGGTGCTTTATCTCCCGCGTTTAACATATATACTCTCCTTATACTTTAATTTCTGACCACCGCATTCGATCATCATTACATAAAATCATATCATTTACAATTTTAATTGCCTGTTTCTGACCTGTCCAAACTAATAAATCTAAGGCTTCATTTATTGTTACCCATTTATACTCTGAGTGTTCATCAGACAATACCACTTCTTCCGTATTAACTTCAATACCAAAGACTGGAACTAAATTAATTCTGTCACCCTTTTGCTCATAAAACTTGCTAACATGATCTACTATAAGCATTTTATTTGGTCTTAAGCCTGTTTCTTCAAGTAACTCACGTTTAGCAGTCTCCCATGATTTTTCACCTTTTTCAATCTTACCAGCTACTCCCTGCCAAATATGTTCATACATCTTTGTTTTAGCACGTTTCAATAACAAAAATAAAATTCCATTATCGGTAGTTATGTATACATATGCATCAATTACTCTAATAATCATATTTGGCATAATTACATTCTCGGGTCATTTGAGTGTTGATTCAAAAACTGTTTCGACCAATTATGGAATCTATTTTCATTTATATTATCCCTAATTTTTTTCATAAGGTTCATATAAAATGTGATGTTATGAATAGAAGCTAATCTTAAACCTAACATTTCATTAATATTAAACAAATGGCGTAAATATGATCTAGTATAATTTTTACACAAAGTGCATTTACATTCTTTATCAACTGAATTAAAATCATTGATGTAACGTGCGTTTTCTATATTCATTACACCTTCAGAAGTAAATAGTTGGCCATTTCGACCATTCCGTGTTGGGAGCACACAATCAAACATGTCAATACCCAAGTAAATTGCGCGTACGAGATCGGTTGGCCTACCAACACCCATAAGATATCTAGGCTGATCTTTTGGTAAAATTTCATCCATCATCGATATTATATCAAACATAGCATTTTTTTCTTCACCAACAGCAAGACCGCCAATAGCTACACCACATGTGCTAAAGGGCAAAATTTGATCAACGCTTATTTTTCTTAAATCAGGATAAATTCCTCCTTGAACTATAGGAAACATGCATTGATTCCAATTAAATATTGATTGGTGATTATCCAAATAATCGTTACATCTATTGATCCATTTTGCTGTCTGTTCCACAGAGTTTTTAATGATACTTTTATCCTCTCCTCCGGCAGGACAGACATCAAAAGCCATTATAATATCTGATCCTAATGATCGTTGAATTTCCATAGAAATTTCTGGAGAAATAAATTGAGTGCTACCATCAATATGTGACTGAAATTTTACACCATCATTAGAAATATTATTTAATTTTGCTAAAGAATAAACTTGAAATCCCCCACTATCAGTTAATATTGATTTATTCCAATTCATAAACTGGTGCAATCCTCCAGCTTGCGAAATTAGCTTATGTCCTGGTCGTAAAAATAAATGGTATGTATTGCCTAAAATAATATTCGTATTTATTTCATAAAGCTCATTTGGTAATATTGTTTTAACAACACCATTTGTTCCAATTGGCATAAATACTGGAGTCTCTATTTCAGAATGATCGGTTTTAATTAAACCCGTTCTAGCAGAAGAATCATCATCAAATGAAGTTATAGAAAATTTCAATGTCTAGAATAAATGATTTAATACTTCTTTGACATTAAGAAAACCCAAAACTTTTATTTTATAATCTAAATTTTTTAGACGTTTTAGATTTGATTTAGGTACAATGATATTTGTAAATCCTAAAGCTTCCGATTCTTTAATCCTTTTATCCAAATTTGGAACCGATCTTAACTCTCCAGATAAACCTACTTCTCCAACCAATACAGTATTATTTGGGATAGTAAAATCTTTTGCGCTTGAAGCTACAGCTATAATGACAGCAAGATCTGTAGATGGATCCCTTATATAAAATCCGCCAACAAGATTAATAAATACATCTTTTGCTCCTATAGGCATGCCAATTCTTTTTTCTAGAACTGCCAATAGCATTGCTAGTCGCTTATAATCAATTCCATTAGAATTTCTTTGTGGGGTTCCAAAATTTGCATTAGAAACTAATGCTTGCACTTCGACTAGCAGAGGGCGTGTTCCCTCTAGTGCAGGAAAAATTGCAGAGCCAGGAACTTCAAGTGTCCTTTCGGATAGAAAAAATTGAGAAGGATTAGAAACCTCATCCAATCCAAGCTCATTCATTTGGAATATTCCCACTTCATTAGTAGTTCCAAATCTATTTTTCATTGAACGAAGAATACGATGATCAAATCTAGAATCCCCCTCAAGATACAGAACCGTATCAACCATATGTTCTAGCATTCGCGGACCAGCAATTATTCCTTCTTTTGTTACATGACCAATAACTATAACTGAAACTTTATTTTGCTTTGCGATAGCTAATAATTGTTGACCACATTCTCTTATTTGACTTGGAGATCCAGCAATTGAGTCAACATTGTCACTGTAAATATTTTGAATAGAGTCAATAATCAATAATTTTGGGTTTGTTAATGTTAATTGATCTACAATTACTTCGATATTATTCTCAGTTGATAATTTTATATTTTTTGTAGGTATATTTAATCGTTTTGCTCTTAAGGCAAGCTGCTCTTCGCTCTCTTCAGCTGAAACGTATAATACACTATACTTTAATCCAGGTATTATTTGTAATGCCAGTGTTGATTTGCCAATACCAGGACTACCGCCAAGCAATATCATTGATCCTGGCAATACTCCTCCACCTAGCACTCTATCTACCTCACGAATACCTGTTTTCTGACTTTGAACTACTCCATCTTTTAATATATCAACTAAGCTTGATGGGCTCTTTGTTTGTCCATTAGATTTTGAACGAGATTTAGCATTTACTTTATATTCACTCAAAGTACCCCATTCATCACATGATGGGCATTGGCCATTCCATTTTGCACAATGATCTCCGCATGACGAACAAAGAAAGACAGTTTTAACTTTAGATTTTGACATGCTCAAATAATTTAGATTAATATATAAAGTATACGTTTACCAATCGGTCCCAATAGAAACATAATACTGAGGCCTTGAATACCCGTTTGGATTAACATCCCACGCAGTATCTACTCTAAATAAAAATGGTCCTAAAGGAATTTTTACACCAATGCCAGCACCAGCAATTATCGGACTTGCATTGTCCGGGAGTCTATTATCACCATATTTATTTCGTAGGGCTTTTATTGAATTAAATTCTTCGCTATCATCCCAAGCTGCACCGACGTCAAGAAATAAATAACTTCCAAAATTTGAGAAAACAAATTTATTTGGAATTCCGAATGCGAATAAAAAAGGAAATCTAAACTCAAAATTCATTAATAAAGTATTACTACCTGTTCTTTCCCAGAAACGATAACCTCTCATTGGATACATAAAATCTGATAGATATACATCAATTAACATTGAAGTATTGCTTGTATCAATAGGTTGGCTTCGGAATCTACTTTCATCTTTCTCACCAAACGTCTCTCCATTTCCCCAAATCCAATTTTGTAGCCCACCAAGAATAAATTTTTGAGGATTGGGACCAAAACTTTTACCATATGTAACCCTGCTTGCTAAACTAGTATATCTGCTGAACATAAAGTATTTTCTAAAATCTAATTTAACTGTTTGATATTTCAATTTGCTCTGACCAGCGCCAGGGCTAATACTTAAGGTAGTGTTTTGACGAAATCCATCAATTGGACCAGTATATCCATAAACCGTATTATCAAATATATAGCTTGCAGTGAGCATCATAACATCTGCAGCATCTCTAGCACTTTCATAATAAGCATATGAAAATATGTCCTGTTGAAATAAGCGATAATCAATTTTATTATATGACAGACCCGTATCAACTCTATTAAATCTATTTATCGGATATGACATTAAACCCTGAAACCCATAAAAACGCAATCTGTATAAATTACCATAGTAATCAGAAGTAGCATCTGCTTGATGAAAAAGGGAGAAATAATAATCTGCACGATTTTTTAAGTATCCATATGTAAAATAATAATCACTCTTATCTAAACTGATAACTAATTCCGTACCAAGAGATATTTGATGATCTCCTAACACATCACTAAAAGCAAACTGTGTCATGCCTTGAGCACCAAAAAAACTATTATAACTTGCATAGCCAAATACCATATCCATTGTTAATCTAGTCTTGTATGGTTGTGGTACATAATTGCCATCAGTTGTTATTAGTGAATCTGATACTTGAAACTGCATAGAGTCAGGTTTGTTATATTCAATATTATTATTATAATTCCCATACTCTACAGCAAAAATATAATTTGAATAATCCTTTCCAGATGTACGATTTATATTTATTCCTCTGGATTTATTTTGTCTAAAATCTGCTAGAGCATTATCATCTAATCCTATATTTTTACTAAACTGTGTCGGTAGCACATTTATTTGTTTCATCTGTAGTGGGTTTGATAAACGAAAGACATCCCATCCGTTGTCCGAATATCCTGCAAACACCATCACTTCATCATCCCTTGAAAGACTTATTTGGAATAAGCCAGTAAGTAAGTTGGTTAAAGATTCAATGCTCCCATCATTCATTCTATGTCTATACAAATTAGAAATACCATTATTATCAGATGTATAAAACAATACATCATCTGTATTTGCCCATATAGGGTAATTTTCATTCGCATCAGAAAAAGTGATCCTATCTAATGAATTATTTGATATATCAATAGAATATATATCAGATTGAAAAAAGGATATATCAGCTACAGATACATTTTTTCTTAATTGATTATCATCAGATTTAACTCTACTAGATACATAAGCAATTTTACTGCCATCTGAACTCCAAGTGGGCTCTGAATCTGAATAAATATCATTTGTTAAATTTTTTAATGTCCTATTATTCATATCATAAAGATAAATATCGCTTGAACTAACTTTATTACCAACAAATGCTAACAGATGTCCATCTGGGCTCCATGAAGCAGAGAAAATACCATCAAGATCAAAAGTAAGTTTTTCCTTTTTATTTGGCTTATCAGAATCAATCAAATAAAGCGCATCTTCCGAACCTGCTTTTGCAGCAATTACAATTCTTTTGTTATCTGGAGACCATGTTATACCGGGTTGAAGCCATTTTAATTCCTCAAAATCCATTGATCGATTACCTTTAACTAATTTTTTAATATTTTTACCATCAATTGCATCAATAAGGGTGATATTTGCAAATCCAGATTTATCTTCAAGAATAGCTATTTTACTTCCATCTGGAGAAATTGCAGGAGCAATATTGTAATAATTATTCTTCTTTTTATGATCAGTTAATCTTATCGATATATCCTCAATTTCATCTCTACCATCAATATCTGGCCAATATTCTTTTTTCAAATACTTATGCCATTGCTTAGTTAAAGATTCAAAATCCATACCAATAGCTTTATCAAATCCTTTTTCAGCATTTTGAACAAATTTCATAGATGTAAAAATTTCTCCAATTTTTTCTCTACCATATTTTTGAGCAATAAATCTCCAAAGAGATTGACCTCCTTTATAAGCAAGAAAAGATTCCAGCTGTTGAACCGTTGGCATTTCTTCATGCACTGCCAAATCTCTTAAAATCATATCGGATTGAGTATCCCAATTCATTGATAAAAATTCCGCTAGGCCTTCATTGGCCCATAAAGGGACTCGCAATTTTACTCTACCTGAATAAACATTTTGTGCAGAACCGTAAATCATATCATTTATTAATGCATGAACAAGTTCATGATGAATTACATGTCGAAATTGGTCATAGTCACCCTCAAAGGGTATAACTACCCTATTTTTAAATAATTCCGTTACGCCTCCAATGCCTTCTTGCATATAAGGAAGCACAACATTTGTTTGTTGAAAATCATTATGAGAATGATAAATAATTATTGGTACACGTTTTCTAAGTGTCCAACGAAGATGTTTCGATATCTGTTCGTAAGCTTCTTCACCTTTTTCAGCTGTGAATTGAGCCAAATCTGTTGCATCTCCGTAATAATAAATATCAAAATGAGGAGATGTTATAAATGACCAATTAAAATTGCGGTATTGAACCTTATTTTGCCCAAATGACTGGGCAACTAATAAGTTTGTAGCAAATAAAGCTATAATTGTTATCAACCTAAACATAATTATAATCCTATAATTTAATCTACAAGATCTAAAATTAGACACTATTAAATAAACTAAAGTTAAAAATAACATAAATTGAAATTGATTGCCTATGCAGAAATATAAAGTTTAGTTTCAAATACTATGAATTTGCCATTGTATTTTATTTCAGATATTCATCTTATGGATGAAACGTCAGATAATTATCATCAAATCAGCAAAAATCTGGAGAATTTCTTTAATCATATATCTAGCACTGGAGGAACGCTATTTATTAATGGAGATCTATTTGACTTTTATTTTGAATATAAGGATGTGATTCCAAAAAAATATTTTTCTCTATATAACCAATTGTACACACTAAAAAATACAGGTGTTGAAATTCATTATATACTGGGAAATCATGATTATTGGGTAATGGATTTTATTGAAAAACAAATAACAACAAAAACATATCGCGATGATGTTACTCTGGAATTAAATGGTAAAAAATTCTACATTTCACATGGCGATGGATATCTTTCATGGGATCATGGTTATCGATTTTTGAAATATATAATTCAAAGTAAATTATTTACTTGGACATACAGATGGATTCATCCAAACATAGGCTATCGAATTGGTAATTGGATGTCTAAAAAGGGTAAACATTATGATCATTCTAAAGAATACAATGAACGGGTTCTTGATGAAATGACTACATTAGCACATAAAAAGATTCGTCAAGGATTTGATTATCTCATTTTAGGCCATTATCATCAGGCGGTTGATAAATCAGTAGAAAATGGAAAATTACTTATTTTAGGTGATTGGCTTACCTTTTTTACTTATGGTTATTTTGATGGGAATGAACTCTCACTTTTGAGATGGAGAGAAGATGACCGTTCTTAAACATACGACTATAATTCTCTTCGCTTTATTTATTTTTAGCAGTTGTTCATTGATAAAGAAAATTTTCCCAGGAGATGACAAGGAAGCGCCTGGAGTAACTTTTGAATTAATCGATAAGCTAAGAATTGCATATGAAGACGGCCGAATTCAAGCGTTAGAAGAATTAATTTCAATATATAATGATAGTAGCCTACCATTTGAAGCAAGAATAGAAGCTGGCCGAGTTTTAGGAGAATCTCAACACCCCACAGCCCTTAATGCTATAGCTCAAGCCGTTGCAAGTGGAGCCGCTCTGGATATTACATTTATGGAAGAATCAATAAAGTTATTAGCAAAATTTAGAGAAAATCCAAAAGCAGCCGAAGCAATGATCCAGGGGATGGAAAATATTGAATTAAAAACAAACAGTTTGCATATGACTTTAGTTAGAAGTTTGAATAAGATACGTGTGGAAGATCAGGTGTTAGCTTTACTCGATTTATATGAAATTGCTCATGCGAATGTAGAACGTACAGATTTATTATTAGCTGAGACTTTAGGAGCTATAGGAACGGAAGAAGTTGTTCCTATTTTAGTTGGTATAGCAAAAAATACTAGCATAAAAATTGGAGTTAGAAATCGTGCGGTTGAAATACTTGGTAAGAAAGATCCTGCCGATGTTGCTAATGCGTTTGCTGAATTATTAGATGATCCTGCAACTAATCTTGAAGTCCGAGAATTTGCACTAAAGACGATGAAAGGAGTTAGGCAGGAGAATCTAGTCCTAGCTTTATTAAATACATATAATGCTGGAAGAGGGGAGTATTATAGTCTTTTAAATACACTGTTAGAAGCCCTAGGAAATTTTGATGATCCTCAAGTATTTAAAGCCATTATAGAGATAGGATTAACTGAAGATTTACCCCTTGATTTAAGAAAAAAAGCCATAGAAAGTCTAGGTGGGTTAAATAATCCAAATGTTATTCCCCGGTTTTTGCCATTATTAGGAGATGCAAAAAATTATACTTTGCATGGATCCATAATTCAAATGATAGGTCGACTTGGACAACAAGATACCTATCATGAAGAATTGCGTCGATTAGCTTTTTCAGCACATATGAAAGAGAGTCAATATCTTGTACCATAAAAAGATATTCTTCTTAATTATTATTAATCTTTTAATTGGTCAAGACACTACTAAAATAGATAATAATATGATGGAAATATCAGATAATGGAAAAAATGGCGCTGATTCAACTAATACAAGTATACTTGACACTTCTCTAACTCCCATTCCAAAGCTACGAGACGATAAGGATACATTGTCTCTCCTCCCTTTGGGGAAACCATTTTTTAATTATGATACAGATATAAAACAATTGCAAAACCAAATTGATTCACTCGGAGCGATGGTTAGTCTACTTCAAAAATTTCAGGCTATGCCTACTTTAAATCAAGATATAATCAATTTAATTAAAGTTCCTGATATGCAGCATAGAATAGAATTGACAAATGGAACTGTAGTTATGGGTGAAATAATTGATGAGAATTCAGATGCATTATTTATTCAGACAACGCTTGGACGTTTAGCCATCACAAAAGATAAAGTTGTTTCAGTGCAACAGGAGCTTCCTCCTGGTCCAAAAGTTGAAATGGTGGGGGAACCAAATGTAAATGTTTTTCTAGATCGAGAAGAAATTATTGGTACAGTTATAAATAGCGGAGAAATAAGAGCTGATTTTGTACGAACTGAAGCAAAACTATGGTCACCTTCTACTGAACTGATTGTTATCGATTCCGCATTTGTAGATGGAAATATAATAACATATAAATCTGGTGTAATTAGCGATACTTCACTTAAACCAGGAGAAACTGCTAATTTTAAAATAATAATTCAAAAGCCAAGTGTTCCAGAAGTTGGATATAGAACCTATGCTATCCGTTGGGCTCGCACATTTTGATATTTATTTTATTGTATAAAAATAACATATAAAATAATCTAACTAACTTCCATCTTCATTCATTTCCTATTTTTATATAAATTATAGGCAATAACTTGTATTTCCTTCGTATTATTAATATTTTCAAGTGATATTTTTAATCATATGCTTATATATGATTAAAAACTGACAATAACCGAGGTAAAAAAGGAAAATTTACAGGAGTAATCTATGTCTGACCCTATGAGTAATATTGAGGGAGATATCCGTGTAAATGGTACTTTATCATGCGATGGAGACCTAATTATAGATGGACAATTAGAAGGCGAATTATCTGTAAAAGGAAATCTGACTATTACAGAAATTGGTGATGTTGGCGCAGATACTGTAGCTTCCAAATTAACAGTAGCTGGAAAACTAAAGGGTAAAGTCAGTGCTGAAAAAGGAGTCTTAATAAAGTCAACTGCGAGCGTTTTAGGGCCAATTGAAACTAATCAAATTATTATTGAAGATGGTGCTGATTATTCAGGTACAATTAATATGAATGTAGAATTGCCAAAAGACGTATAAAAATTTGAGAGGTAATATATAATTATGCCAAAAACAACTATTGGAAAATCATTATTCCTTGATGGGGAATTATCAGGAATAGACGGTTTAGTTATTGAAGGAAAAATTAATGGTAGGATTGAAGTAGGTGGCGCAATATCTGTTGAAAAAGGATCAGTTGTTAAAGCTGATATCAAGGCCAATAATGTGAAAATTTCAGGAGAAGTAAAAGGGAATATTACCTCAACAGGTAATGTCCATTATATGGAGGACTGTTCTGTAACTGGGGATACAACAACATCAAGGATTCTTATTGAAGATGGTGCAACTATAAAAGGCAGTGTGCACATTGATATTTAATAATGGTAGTTAAATGAACAAAAAAGTTCAACAAAATATAACAACCTTACATAAAGATATTTCTTTTAATGGAAAGTTAATTGGAGATGAAAGAATTATTATCTCTGGCCAAATGGAAGGAAACCTACAAACATCTCAAGATTTGACTATAGAAAAATCAGGGATTGTAAAAGCAGATATAAAATCTTCAAATCTTGTTTTAAGTGGGATCTTAGTTGGAAATATTGATTCAAAAGGTGTCGTGACCATTACCAAATCAGGGCGAATGATTGGAGATATTAAATCTGAGAATATTATTATAAATGCAGGCGCTCAATACAAAGGTACTATTTTAACTAAAGCAAGTTCTAAATTAAATAGCCCGAATAAAGAATCTCCTAGAAAAAACTCTAGATTAAAAACTAAACGTTAACATCTATGCAGGGTGCTCACCCCTACTAACCTTGCAATTATATATTATATTGTATGATTTCAATAAATTGTATTATTATCAGAAATAAAGGGTTAATTAGCTTAATATAATTATGATAAGTCTTATACTTTCTGAAAATCATATTCATTATGCTCAATGGGAAACTATAGCTGGATCACAATCGATTGATCTGGTTGGATCTCTTCCATTAAAAACTCCTCTTTCAGAATTCAAACCTGGCACTGAAGAGTTTACTGCTATGCTAGGTACTGAATTTAGCAAACTTTCCATGCATATCGATATGGTAGGTAAAGAAATTATACTAACAATTCCTGATTGGATTGTACATCAAGAATTTATTACCCTAGATAAAGATTTAATTGCTCCAGAGACAAGACAATATCTTGAATGGATATCTGAAAACAGATGGGGTGGTAAAGCGTCTTATTTTAATACATTAGGTTACTGGGTCAAATCTGATAAATTGGATAAGAATTACGTTCGAAAAACATTGATTCCTTCAAATGTAGTGGGAACTTTAAAACTAACTATAGCTGAACAAGGAGCTAAGCCTACATGGATGGGGACAAACTCAGAAGCTTTATTAAACGCGCAGGAAAAAGGTGATATTATATTAGTTAAATCTTCTGGTTTATCTTATGAGTTATTTTATCGATATAAACAAGAAGTTGGTTGGGCCAAAATACGATTTATTAAAAATGTTCCTCATATTCAATCAATTAGAGGTCGTAAACGTTCAATAAATACTTTATTAAAACGGTTAGACCTGTATATAAGTGGTGAGTCAGATTGGCTTGGTTATGATATAGCTTATATTAATCAACTTAGCGCAGGAAGAAGAAAATACTGGGAAAGAAATGAAGAACACGCTGATTCCCCAATGCTTCAACCCTTTGATAGAGTAAAAATTAAAGGCGAAGTATCTTTTGAAAACCTATCAGTCCTTCACTTAAATGTTCTTACTTCAATTATAGGAACAATTGATAAGCTTCCATTAATTAATTTATTTAACGAGCCTGGAATCACTCAATATGAAGAAGGTATGGATATACCTCAGATACAATCGGAAAAAGATAGTAAAGATTATAGTGGTGATATTGATCCACAAGATAATAATAAAGAAGATTCTAAGATTAAAGAATCAGTTGTTCACAGCTCAATGCTAACATGGATATTATTTACAATTGCTATGGCAGCCTTCGCATATTGGATCTTTTCTAAAGAATACCCGCAAACAATTAATTATAGAGATCATATTCTAAAATTGTCAAAAGAATCTTATTCAATGGCAAATTCAGCTAACACTATTATTGATGCAATTCCAGATAGCTCATTAATAGAAGTAAAAGTTGTGAATATGATATTACATTTAGAAATGGTAAAGACTGATACGCTTAATCCAGTTTCATTTGTCAACGGAAATGAAATATCTTTCTATCAAGATGAAGTATCATGTTGCGGCGGTACAAAACATATTTATGATTATATTTTATATCCAAATGATCAAAAAGCTGATAAAAATTGGTTAACAATTGAAGATTTAAAAATAATCTTCGAAGATTATCCAATGGATACAGAAATAGAAGATTTATCAATGATAAATCGGAATTTTTTAGTTTTTGATAGATTAAGAATTAAGGCAAATAGTAAAGACGATTTAATTAGAGCCTTAGAACTTTCCACAAATTTAAGTGAAAATATTCTTTTAAGAAAAATTGTGATTACAAATAACCCTGAAAACCCTAGAGTTAATGGAAAACTATATATTGCAGTTATAAAAGAACCTTCATCAGGATTCTGGGTTTTTAATATTCAGAATACTATAAAAGATATTAAAAATTTGATTATGAATATTAATTTACAGTCTATAGTAAATAAATTTAAGCAGAGCTTTGGTTAAGTAATGTAACCATAATTGCATTTTGGATATGTAGACGATTTTCTGCCTGATCAAACACAATTGAATACTCAGCTTCCATTACTTCATCTGTTACTTCTCTACCTCGCTCTGCTGGCAAACAATGCATAAAAAGGGCTTTTTTTCCAGCTTCTGATATAATAGAGTGATTTATTTGAAAAGGTTTAAATACGCTTTCTCTAATCTCTGCTTCATCTTTTTGACCCATAGATGCCCAAACATCAGTATAAACAACATCTGAATTTTGAATTGAATCAAAAGGATCGTTTGTTACAGTAATTTTTGATAATCCGGTCTCAATTGACTTATCTAGAGTGCTATTATCAGGCTCATAACCAGCTGGACATGCACAAACAAAATCAATTGGAAATTTTTGTGTCAGCTGTAGCCATGAATTAACAATATTGTTGCCATCACCAATATAACTGATTTTCAAATCATCCAATGACCCTCTTGTCTCCCAAATAGTAAAAAAGTCACACATTATTTGGCAAGGATGGTTATAATCTGTTAAACCATTAATAACAGGAATGCTTGCATTACTCGCAAGCTCCATTATATGATTATGATCAAATAATCTAGCCATAATTAAATCATTATATCGGCTTAATAATCTTCCAATATCTTTTATAGCCTCTCTTTTACCAATTCCAATATCGTTAGGTCCAAGAAATAGTGCATGTCCACCTAGCCATTCAAATCCAGTCTCAAATGATATTCTCGTTCTTGCTGAAGGTTTAGCAAATATCATAGCAAGAGATTTATTATGAAATATTTTATGATCTTCTCGATTTCGAAATTTTTGTTTCAAATCTTTTGCTAGTTTCATTATCTCCATTAATTCATCAGATGAATAATCACCAATATGTAAAAAATTATTATTCACTATTTATTTAATGTATCAAATAAATTTGAATTTGATGGAAGAACTAAAGTTGTTTTTTTGTCAATTATTTTTTTATAAGCCTCTAGTGATCTATAAAACTCATAAAATTCTGGATCTATTGAAAAAGCACGTGCATATATATCAACGGCTATTGCTTCTCCTTCTCCTTTAATTTCTTCTGCCTCTTTATATGCATTAGCTAATATGATTGTCTTATCTTTATCTGTTGATGCCTTGATTTTCTGGGATTCTTCTTCACCTTCAGATCTAAATTTGTTTGCTTGCCGAATTCTTTCTGCCTGCATCCTTCTATAAATAGATTCTTCATTATTTTGAGGTAAATCAACTCTTTTTAATCGTACATCTATAACTTCTATTCCATATGGCTTTGTTGCTGTCGCACTTTGTTTAGTTACAGTCTCCATAATTAGTTCTCTATTTTCTGTTATTATTTCTGACATAATATGCGTACCTAATTCTCTTCTTAATTCAGAATAGACTATGTCATCAATGCGAGTTTTTGCTATAGGTTCAGTCTGTACAGTCTGTAGGAATAAAAGTGGATCAATAATTCTCCATCGAACATAGTTATCAACTATTAAGGATTTTTTATCCTTACTTAAGATTTCTTCAGGAGAGACATCATATTCTAACAAACGGTTATCAAATCTTTGAGCGACTTGTATTGGCGCTGGTAATTTAAAATTTAATCCAGGTGTCTTTATTATCCTTACTGGTTGTCCAAATTGTAATATGACTACTTGTTCAGTTTCGTCAATTATAAATACACTACTTAATCCCCCAATAACTAATAATACAATCAAGATAAGAAATAAATTTTTCATTACTTTGCTCCTTTCGTTCCAGTAAGATTAAGAAGATTCAATAAATTTCCATCTTTACCATTTGGAATTATATATTTATCTATACCAGGAAGTATCTCTTCCATTGCCTCTAAATACAATCTTTCTTTTGTTACATCTTTTGCCTTAACATATTCTTTAACGATAGCTTTAAACTTGGCAACATCTCCTTCAGCTCTTTTTATCCTTGATTCTCGAAAACCTTCCGCTTTCCGAATCATCGATTGCGCTTCTCCGCGAGCCTTTGGAATAACATCATTTCTATATCCCTCTGCTTCATTTATCATTCTATTCTTATCTTCTTTGGCGGAGGCAACATCTTTAAAAGCATCTATAACTTGTATTGGAGGACTAACATCTTGCAGTTGAACTGCTACAACTATTACTCCTGTTTCATATTTATCTAGTGTCATCTGAAGCAATTCTTTTGTTTCTTCTTGAATCATAAATTTTCCAGATGTTAAAGCTTCATCAATATTATGTCTTCCTATAACAGTTCTTAATGATGCTTCAGAAGCTTCGCGTAAAGTTAATTCTGGTCCAATAAAATTAAATAAGTAATCTGTAGGGTTTTTTATTTTATACTGAACAATCAACTCCGCATCTACAATATTTTCATCACCAGTTAACATTAAACTCTCTTGCGCAATGGTTCTATATTGATTTTTTCCTACAGTTCTAAAACCTATTTCAATCCTTTTGACTTCTGTTACCTTAGGAGTTTTGACTGTCTCTATGGGGTAAGGTAAATGATAATTCAAACCTGACCCTACAACGCGAGTGTATTTGCCAAATCGCTGAACAACTCCTACTTCATCAGGGCCAACTGAATACAAGCCTAATAATAACCATATAACTACTGCAATTGCAATTGCTGGAAACACTCCCATTGATAATAGTTTATCAGGTACGCTTATTTCACTATCTCCAATTATTATTCTTTTTGCTGACATATTATCTCCTTTTAATTAAATTTTTCTTCGTAATCTAGCATTTGGTAAGTTTAATTGATCTCGATACTTTGTTACAGTTCTTCTCGCAATTGAATAACCAGACTGCTTTAATGCTTCCATTAAATCATCATCACTTAGTGGCTTATTCTTATCTTCATTATCAATAACTTTTTTCAAAGCCAATTTAACATCCCTCACGCTTATTTCTACACCATCAAATAAAATATGATTATTTGTAAAAAAATATTTTAGTTCAAATATTCCATATGGGGTTTCCACATATTTCCCTCTTGTCGCACGACTTACAGTAGAAATATCTATCCCAATAATATCAGATATATCTTTTAGTTTCATTGGTGTAAGTTTATCAATATTGCCATCAAAAAATGCTGGTTGATGATTAATTATCTGTTTCATTACATTATAAAGAGTTGTTCGACGTTGATCAATTGCTCCAATAACCCATTCGGCTTTATTGAAATTATTTTTAAGAAATTTTTTCGTCTTTCTATTATGAGTTTCTAAATTATTCAACATTTTTTTATATGTTTTGCTTACATTGATTGGAGGGATCCAACTATCATTTACAGTAATCTCCCATTGATTGCTTCTTTTATTTAAAATTAAATCAGGAATTATCGATTCATCTTTAGAAACCTGTAAACCAAGACCAGGTTTGGGATTTAATTTAGATAAATTTTTAATTGCACCTGAAAGTTCCTTAGATGAAATGTCTTCTCTTTTAGAAATGCGATTATATCTCTTATTTATAAAATCATCGAAATATTGTTTGACGATTTTATATTCTATTGAATCTTTATTATTATCCAATTGTACCATTAAACATTGTTGAAGATCCCTTGAAGCTAGAGCTGGAGGATCCAGATGTTGAACTTTATGCAAAATATGATTTATTTCATCTTCATTTTTTTCAAAACGATCTGCAATTAAAAATAAATCAATAGATAAATAACCACTATCATCTAAATTATAAATTATCTCCTCTGCAACAGATTTTTCCCAACTTTTTAAATCCAAATCATTAATTTGATCAATTATCGCTTCCAACAAATTCTTTTCTGATGAAATTTGAAAAATGTTTTCTTTTTTGGGCTCATACACTGCATTGGATTCATATATATCATCCCAGCCTTCATCATTCAAATCTTCTTTTGTATTAGATTCATCATCATCATTAATTATCTCAGTTGGTTCGAGAATTGGGTTTTTCTCAAATATTTAATTGTAATAATGTTGCTTGTAAAATTTGCTGTGGTGACAGCGCCTGTTTTTGCTGTAATTCCTGTTTAAGCATAATAATTAATCTAAACGAAAGCTCTTTCCAAGATAAAGTTGGCGTGCTTCTTCATCATTTGCTAAAAACTCAGATGAACCTGATTTTAAAATGACTCCATTAAATAATAAATATGACCTGTCAGTAATAGATAGAGTCTCTCTAACATTATGATCAGTAATTAAAACGCCTATTTCTTTTTCCTTTAATGATTTAACTATTGATTGAATATCTTCAACTGCAATGGGATCAACGCCGGCAAAAGGTTCATCTAATAATATAAAGTCTGGATCCATAGATAAAGCTCTACAAATTTCAACTCTACGTCGCTCTCCCCCGGACAAATTAGAGCCCATACTGTCTCTTAAATGCTCAATAGACATTTCATCTAATAAATTTTCTATTTTATCGTTTTGTTTATTTTTAGGTAGTCCAGACATTTCAAGAACTAATCTAAGATTATTTTCTACAGTTAATTTTCCAAATATAGATGGCTCCTGCGCCAAATAACCTATCCCGCTTCTAGCTCGCATATACATTGCTTTAGTAGTTATTTCCTTATCGTCAAGGTAAATATTCCCCTTTGATGGTTTTATCATTCCTGTTAACATATAGAATGTTGTTGTTTTACCTGCGCCATTCGGCCCAAGTAAACCAATTATTTCACCTTTTTTAACTTCAATATCCACATCAGACACTACCCAACGGTTACCATATTGCTTATAAAGACTTTCAGCACGTAAATGATGGTGTTTTCTCTCCATTATTTTCTTAATTCGTTACACCGGATGGATAAAGTATTTTCCAATGATTTAGTCCTACATCTGATTCAAAACCACTTCCATAAAGGGTGTCATTCTTTTCAGTAGTTAGCATTATCGGAGATGCAGTATAGATAATTTCTTTTTTTGAATCCCATTTTAATGTATCTGTGAACAGGGTAGCTCCACTATCTGAAACGACTACTACATTCTCAATTGCAGTCATAAAGTTTGTTTTTTCATCAATCTCTGCAATCATTGATTTTAAATTAGTAGTATGGATTTCTTCCTCATCAAAAAAATCAACATCAACATTCTTATTCAAAAAAATATAATTTCTCTCATTAAATTTTTCTAAGTGGCCTGCTTTAACAAGAGCGCGCATAACACCTTCATCAGTTAATGTAATCTCTACATCCCAACTTTCTTGATCAGGTAAACCTGCTCGAGAATACATATTTGTTTCATTTTCAATACTTGAGCAACTTATAATTACAAAAAAGGATAACAAAAAAATTCTCATACAATTTATATTGACAATATTGAATCTATCATTAAATGAATTCCTTCTTCATAACGTCCTTGGCAAATGGCAAGCCAATCTATTGCTTCTCGAAAAGCGCCATGTCCACCACTTAATGATGTTGTATAAATTGCTTTTTTCTTCACTAAATGATAAGCATTAGCAACTGCAATAGGAACGCCAACAGTTTCCATTAAACTAATATCAATTATATCATCACCTATGAATGCACAGTTCTCATCTGATAAACTATATTTCAATTTTAATTCATTATAAGGCTTCATTTTATTTAGGGTTCCATTATATACATCAGAAATCTTTAATTCATTAGCACGTATATCAGTAGCAGAAGATTTCCGTCCAGAAATTAATGCAATATGAAAATCCAGCAACCGAGCAAATGCAACTCCTGCCCCATCTAGCACAGAAAATTTCTTTAATTCAATATTCTCACTCGCATTATCTCCGCCTTTATAAATAGAACCATCAGTTAGAACACCATCTACATCTGCAATTATAAGTTTAACTTTTTTAACCTGTTCAATTATCTGATTATCGAATTTATTTTTAAAATCCGTTTCTGAATAAATATCCATATTAATAGTTAAACGTTGGATCGATTATATTTAACAGCGGCACCAATAAAACCTCTAAATAATGGATGGGCTTTATTAAGTCTGCTTTTTAATTCTGGATGAAATTGACTTGCTATAAACCAAGGGTGAACAGGATTTTCTATAATCTCAACAAGCTTCAATTCTTTATTTATTCCTGAAATAACTAAACCATGTTTTTCTAATCGATTTCTATAGCGATTGTTTACCTCCCACCTATGTCGATGACGCTCAGAAATACGTTTTTTCTTATATTCTTTTACTGCTTTAGTATTTGGATATAATTCACATGAATATGCTCCTAATCTCATAGTTCCACCCTTTCTTTTTATTGCTCTTTGTGATTCCATAAGATCAATAACTGGGTGCGGGGTATTTTTATCAAATTCAGTGCTATTAGCATCAATTAATCCACAAACGTTTCTTGCAAATTCTATTACAGCACATTGTAAGCCTAAACAAAGACCTAGAAATGGAACTCTGTTCTCTCTAGCATACTTACATGATAAAATTTTTCCCTCTGATCCTCTAGATCCAAATCCAGGTAAAAGTAAAATACCATCACAATTATCAAACTGATTTCTAGCGCCTTTATCATCTCTTATTTTCTCGGTAGAAATCCAACTAACATTCACTCGAGTATCATTTTCTACACCTGCATGTATAAAAGCTTCTAGTACGCTTTTATATGCATCTGGTAATTCAGTATATTTTCCACACATAGCAATATTTACTTCTTTTGATGGATTCTTATATTTGGAAATAAAATTATGTAATTTAGAAACTTTGGGTGCACCACCTAATTCTAATCTATTCATAATGATCTGACCCATTTTTTGCTTATCAAATACTAGAGGAACTTCATATATACTTTTGACTTCTTTTCCTTCAATAACATGATTTTTTGGAACATTGCAAAATAACGCAATTTTTTTAGCCACAGAATCAGTTAAAGAATAATTTGATCTACACATAATAATATCTGGGCTCAAACCTATTTCGCGTAATTTCATAACTGAATGCTGCGTAGGTTTGGTCTTTAATTCTTCACTTGCCTGTATATATGGAACAAGTGTTACATGAACAATTAGATGATTATGATATCCCACTTCTACTGACATCTGTCTAATTGCCTCCATAAAAGGTAAGCTTTCTATATCTCCAACTGTACCACCTACTTCACATATAACTACGTCATATTTATTTTTATTATTGACTAATTTAATTCTTCTTTTAATTTCATCAGTAATATGAGGAATAACCTGAATAGTATCCCCTAGGTAATCCCCCTTTCTCTCCCTATCTAATACGGTACTATATACTTGTCCCGTCGTAGCATTATTATACTTACTCATATCAACATCAATGAAACGCTCATAATGTCCTAAATCGAGATCTGTTTCTGATCCATCGTCTAACACAAAGACTTCACCATGCTGATATGGGTTCATTGTCCCCGGATCAACATTAAGATATGGATCTAATTTTAATATAGTGACTTTTAATCCTGCACTTTTTAATAAATAACCAATAGAAGAAGCAGCAATTCCTTTTCCTAGTCCTGAAATAACCCCCCCAACAACAAAAATATATTTTACAGGATTATTCTTTTTCATTTATTTAACTCAATTTGTTTAAGATCTTCTTTCGTATCAATTCCACGGTGTGGGTAATCTGTCATTGCAACTTTTATTGGTATACCATTATCTAAAGCACGCAATTGTTCCAGATTTAAATTTTTTTCATTAGTTGATTGATCAAGCATAGTAAAATGAAGCAAAGTGTCTTTACGATATCCATATATTCCTACATGATGATAATAAGCTCCAATTTGATAATCTTTTATTTCTCGACTGAATGAAGTTGCAAAACCGTTTTCATTTATCATCATCTTCACAGAATTTGGATTAAAATAATCTGAATTACCGATTGCTCTACTGCCTATTGTTGCCATCTCAACTAACTCATCATCAAAACAACATACTAACTGATCAATAATTGAAGGGTCAAGCATAGGCTCATCACCCTGGATATTTAATATAACATCTATATCCATATCTTTGACCGCTTCAGCAACTCGATCAGTTCCTGATAGATGATCAGGATGGGTCATCTTAATATTCGGTTTATATTGCTTCAACGCTTCCTCAGTCTCAGTACTATCAATAGCAATGATTACGTCATCAAGTTTTTCTGCTTCTCTTGCGCGATCATAAACGTGCATGACCATTGGTTTTTCATTGATAGGGGTAAGAATCTTATTGGGGAATCGTGTTGATTGTAACCTTGCGGGAATGACGCCAATGACCACGATTAGTCCGTCTCTCCTATCAAAGGGAAAAGTAAAGATTTCATTTTATTCATATTATAATTCCCAAATTCAAGGAATAAAATTTATTAAATACAATTGTCAATAAAGAATGAAAAATCAGTTTTATTCATATCTTAATGATTCTATAGGATCAAGAT
>LWDU01032104.1_pt1 | contig 37343 bp, 24 predicted proteins | sample 727161 | NCBI WGS metagenome assembly LWDU01 (sample SAMN04566230, study PRJNA314399) | hydrothermal vent metagenome | isolation source: deep sea hydrothermal plume seawater | place: Mexico: Gulf of California, Guaymas Basin | collected 2004-07-11 | reverse complement strand
CCAGCATTACTTGCCTTACCAGGTGCATACATTACTCCGCTATTTTGCAAAGTCTCAATTGCTTCAGGAGTACATGGCATATTTGCACCTTCACCAACTGCCATTACATTATTGTCAACTAGTGCTTTTGCTTCTTCACCATTTATCTCATTTTGAGTGGCACATGGGAGTGCTACATTTACCGGTACAGACCATAGGCCATTGACATATGGTTCAGGTTGTGCAACAGTGTAGGTTGCATCTGGATATTCCTCAACATATTCGCTGATTCTTCCGCGACGATTGTTTTTGAGGTCCATTATCCATGCTAATTTTTCTCGGTCAATACCCGCTGGATCATGGATGAAACCACCACTGTCTGAGAAGGTAACTGGCTTGCCGCCGAGGTCTATCACTTTCTCACATGCGTATTGTGCAACATTTCCACTTCCACTGATTGCTACTGTTTTGCCCTCAAAACTTTCACCTTTTGTGGCGAGCATTTCTCGGACGAAGTAAACTAGGCCGTAGCCGGTTGCTTCCGGCCGAATCAACGAACCGCCCCAAGACATTCCTTTTCCAGTCAATACGCCGGTAAATTCGTTCTTCAGTTTTTTATATTGGCCAAAGAGATAACCGATTTCACGGCCACCTACGCCAATATCGCCTGCGGGAACATCAGTATTTGCACCGATGTGGCGCCATAATTCGCGCATGAATGATTGGCAGAAACGCATTACTTCGGCATCGGATTTTCCCTTTGGGTCAAAGTCAGAACCACCCTTGCCGCCACCCATTGGTAGTCCGGTTAGGCTATTCTTGAAAATTTGCTCAAATGCCAAAAACTTCAATATTGAGAGATTAACACTTGGGTGAAATCTTAATCCACCTTTGTATGGGCCGATTGCACCGTTAAATTGGATTCGGAAACCACGGTTTACGTGAACATTACCGTCATCATCTGTCCATGGGACTCTAAATTGAAAAAGTCGCTCCGGCTCAACGATTCTTTCAAGAAGTTTTGCCTCAACAAACTCAGGATGTGCATCCATTACCGGTCCGAGCGACTCTAAAACTTCTTCCGCCGCCTGAAAAAACTCTGGTTGGTTTGGGTCTCTCGCTTTAATCACTTTCAATACGTCTTCAATGTGGCTCATAATTTCACCTATTGTCCCTTTGGGATTGATTCCGCCACCCGCACTCCGCTTCTAAGCATTACCAATGAACGGCCAACAAAAAAGCGATTAAAAAGGCCTTATGTCAAAGACATTGAGAAAATTATTGGTTTAATTTTGAAATCAACACATACTTCTGCGGCACCACTCTCTAAATGAGATTAGCGAGGTGCTTTGTGCAAGAAAAGTGAGTCCAATGATAATGAGGAAAAGAAAATAACAATTGCTGATTAGCCGGTAATGAAGGCATTGAGCCTGTCAACACGGCGCCGACCCTGTTCATCTTCAGTAGCAGTTGCCCGAATCGCCTCTTCAATCAAAGCATGTTCGTGCCTTTGTACGCCGAGTGCTTCTTGTAATGCCTCAATTATTGCCATTTCATCAGTACTGATTACATCGTCATCTAATGCAGCGATTAATGCGGCTTGGTACATCGCTAAATCTCCTTGTTGGCGACTGTCCCAAGATTCAACCTCATCCTCATCAAAAGGAGATGCGCGTTGACTCCTAGCTACCGACAAACAATATTCAATTGTCTCAGGGTCTGAGGGGATGTTGAGACTTCTTGAAACAAGTGAAAGTATGATTGCCTCATCAAGAGTAATCCTCTCATCATTTAGAGCAACTTCAAGGGTTTTTAGATAAAGATGTAGGCCTCTAGATGGCTCAGGTGGCTGGAAAGTAGTTGGTGCGTCGTCTATGCTCATACCCCATCCCAAGGAGTCGTCTTATTTCACATTCGCTCCAACGGCATTGTTATTTCTTCGTCCCTTTGGCATTTACGAAATCTGCATGGAGCCAAGTTTGATGAGAATTTGCTATGCCAAGACTCCAGCAACCTATTCAATCAGTCGCTCAATACTGCGGATTGTTTTTTGCAGAATGAGTTTTTTTTCCACTATTTGGGTGGCGATTCGGTGAAAGGCCTCCTCCTGAGAAAACGCCAAATTCCACACATGTGCCGCTCTCCCCTTTCCACCAGAGTCTCCTTCTACTGATTTTATCCATCCCTTGTGATGCCAATGTTGCAGCCCACTTGCCACACAACCCTTGGTTAATCCGGTTATTCTAATAAGATCGGCAATTGATAATTTTTCGTGGCAGATTATGGCGGAGAGAATCGCAGATGGAGTTTTTTTGATACCAATTTCTTCCAATAATTCGGTGAGTTTCCCGCACTCAATCTGCTCACCTCCGGACTTTGACACGCCCTCTCCTATTGTTCAAGGCCGATGAGGCTTGCCCTTCAAATCAATTCGAAATATTGCTGATATCCGCCCTCCCTAATGAGCCAGGATGATGTATTACAGAGTGAATTACAATAATGCCGCTGATTGGGAAGTTTGAGGGAAAATAATGTGGGGATAATATTTTCCTTTGTCAGCATGGCTTCGCAGCAATGCGTTTTTTGGAGAGATTGCGCAATAATCTGTGTACTTCAAATGAAATACAGAGTGTAAGGCAAATGCAATACGCTTAATAGCCGAGACGCTCAGCCACAACTACAACCGATGGAGAAATAAGCATGACCGCCCCAAGCAATATGGTAACCTTTAGACTGCCCGAGGACCTTACATTTGCACTTGACCAGAAGGTTGGCTTTGACGGTATGCGAAACAGATCTGATGTTATCCGCGAAGCGGTGCGAGTTTACTTACAACAGCAACCAACTCTTGCTTCAATGGACACACTAACAATTGAAGTTGGAAGTGCTGTAAAGTCCCGACTCGCTAAACTCTATGAGTTACGAGGAATCACTCCTGAAAATGCTGCCCTACAGGGTATGCTTGAATACATTGACAAGGCAATTGCAAATGAATTGTCTGAAGTTGATGACCTACTCCTTGCCCGTCTCGAAGAGAAGAGGGCGGAGATCCTGCCTCGGCAGGAGTACACTGAGTAAATACAGTGAGAGCCAATAATAAACGAAGAGGGGATGGGAAAATGTGCGACAACGGAAACCCCACACCGTTTGAACACACCTCTCTGCCACCCATAGTTCGGCCTGAACTAGGGATGGCGGCTTTACGCATACGAGCACGTATTGCAAAATCAGGCCAACCACCACACCCCTCCCGGGAAGATTTCTTCTCGGGGGGAACGGACTTTCCTGATTCAGCATGCTGAATCATCACACCTTGCCCTCATCCCCACGATGGGGGCAAACTTAATTTGACATAGAGTCAGCATGTTTTAAATATTATAATCAAAACGGTGAGATGAATATTTTTTACCATTTTACCATAAGTAACAATGTCAATGCTTTTGAGGGGTCGGTCATGGGTTGGTATCTATGAAGCAGGTGGCCGAGGGTAAATCCTTCAAATATCAGGCCCACGAATCCCTGCGTCCATTTCAAGATCAAATGATTGAAGAGGCCCTTGTGGCACTGAATTCAGGTGGTTCATTAATTGCTGCAGCACCCACTGGAATTGGCAAAACCGCTGCCGCTTTAGCTGCCGCTTTAGAGATTGGCAAAAATGTTGGTGAGGGCAAAACAATCATGTTTCTAACTGGTCGTCAAAGCCAGCACAGAATCATTGTTGAAACTGTTAAGGATATCAATCTCCGCCTTGGTGATGGTGAGAGCCCTGTCACTCTTGTTGACATGATCAGCACACAAAAAATGTGCGTTTTGCCCATTTCAGCTGAGCACCCGGCTTTGTTTAATAATCTGTGTTCCGAGGCGAGAAGCAAGCGTACATGTAAGCCGTTTATTGAAGAAAATGATAATGTTACAGCGGCCATACTCAAGCACCCCATGCATGTCCACGAATTAGTTGAATACGCTAAGGGAAATCATAATGAAGGCTTTCTAGCACCTGTTTGTGCATGGAAAACCGCCCGAGAAAATGCCTCTAAGGTGGATATTGTAGTTGCTGATTACAACCACCTTTTTCATGACAATATTAGAGAAGCATCGCTCACAGGCATGGGACTTGGGCTTGAGAATATCATAGTGATTGTTGACGAGGCCCATAATTTGCCAGACCGCATCCGAGGTGGTCTGGAGCGAAGAATCACTCCTGAAATGGTACGAAATGCTAGTTATGAGTTTGAAGAGTATCTTGAGACCATGGTTGCCTTTAATGGAAGTGGTTTACTTGAGCCAGGTGAGTTGGATAATCTGCGTTGGGCTCTGGATGTATTGGGTCGTTTGCGCAAATCATTTAATTCGTGGTTTAGGGAATTATTTTCAAAGGCCGAAAAGGCTGACACCAAGCGTCGTGAAAATAAGCAAGTTGAAGTTCCAATGAGTGAATTTTTTGCCGTTCTGAACGAAGCATTTGACGCAATTGCCAGTGAAGCCCTACAAACTACTCTTGGTAAAGCAACAACAAAAATACGTGGACCTGAAAAAGCACACCGTATGGGCGCGCTCTGTAATCTATTGAAATTAGTTCAAGCTGAACAGGATAATGATGACCCTCGAGACCTCGCAGCACACCGCCTTGCCGAATTACTTGATGCAGTTATTCGCTATGGTGAAAGCAGTGCATTGGCATTGGTTTTTGAAACCAGTGGAACTCATGGAACTCTCGTCAGCCATCTGTTAGACCCCAGTCTTGTTGCGAAGCCAGTTTTTGACAAAGTAGCAGGTTCTCTCCTCATGTCCGGTACCCTCTACCCTCCCGAAATGTATGCTAACATGCTCGGCCTGACTTCCGAAAGTACCCGGACGATTGCTCTTCCTTCCCCCTTCCTTGACAAACGCCGCCCTATTGCAATTACCGGTGATGCTACCACACTATATGCTCAAAGAGGTCCATCAATGACTGCCAAAATCCAGTCCTATGTTGAGGCAATAGTGCAGGCTACACCCGGGCATGTTGCGGTTTTCGCGCCCTCGTATTACATGCTAAATGAAATTCTTGATTCGCGTCAGTGGCCAGGCACTCGCTTACTATTGGAAGAACGAGATTGGAATAAGCAACGAACTGATCGCTTACTACAGGATTTGGAGGAAGCTAGGCAACGCGGAACCAGAGTGCTTCTTGGTGGTGTTTTTGGTGGGAAGTTAGCAGAAGGAATTGACTATCACAATAACCTCCTTGATGCCGCCGTTTGCATCGGAATTCCGATGGCTCCACCTTCGGTTGAAAGCAAAGCCTTGCAAAAGTATCTACAGGATAAATTTGGCAAGGGCAAGGGATTTCAATGGGGTGCAGTTCAGCCGGCAATTAATTCAGTTCTGCAAGCCGTTGGTCGACCAATAAGAAGTTTCGGCGACCGAGCCTTTATATTATTGCTCGATAATAGGCACGATAGGAATCCATACAAATCTTGCTTACCATCTGGGATTCAACCAATAATTACTCATAGCCCCGAAACTGCAGGGACAATCGCCAAACGATTCTTTGACAAGACTCCTTCTAACAATTCCAAATGAAGGGCCTTTTCTTTCATGTTCTTTCCCGGCCATTTCCCTCATCATTTCCCTCATCATTTCCCTCACAAGAAGCAACTTTTCCACGCGTAGGGTTCTTGAGCCACCGACCGTAGGGCGGTATATGGGAGATGCATGGCTACCGGTTTCTATCAAAGAGGCCGAGACGAGTTTGAGTCATTATTCGCAGGACTTCAGTGCAAATAAATCATCCAGACCCCCGGAAAACACTTCCACTTCCACTTCCACTTCCACTTCCACTTCCACTTCCAATACCGAATTACCTGTAAGTTCTGGTTTTGATTCACATCCAAGTATTTTGCAAAGTGCACACCTAAGTGATGCCGTTCACCTCTCTGAGGTCCAAGATTTGCATACAAAAATGCTCTATGCTGCTGGCGAGTTACCCGAAGCCCATCTTGCCAATATTGTGCCCGAGCGAAAAATGGCTTGGGCGGTTGAAGCCCTCGGCGGGATAGTCCGCCAATCTGGTTTCTCCCTATCTCTATTGGGAACGACGCTTGGTAGGATTGAATTAACAAAGGGCATACTTCATGGCCACCCGGCCCTCAAATTAAATCTACTCGATGCAGAATTGACTCGCACAATTCCCTTACCAAAGAATGCGGAAAATGTCTCTGCTACTTGGGATAATGGTCATCTGCACCTAAATTGGCAATAACTTGCACGGGCGTAACTCTGCTAATTGGCAGACTCATCCTAAGCATTGACTCAGTGCGCCATCAGCGGTTTGGAATCTCTTGCATATTGCTGATTCGCTCAACTTCTGATTGACAGGCTTGTAGAGCCTGTTGCGCTTGAACCTTGTGTGCCTCTCCCATTTCTCTGCGGCTATATCGAGCAACCTCAAAGACTTGGTCAAGTGCAAGTAGGGCATCCTCGCGGATTGGCACTGCTGAACGAATGGCAATTTCGAATTCCCTCACTGTCTCGAAATCGTGACGCAAGAATCCATGACTCTGTAATACTTGGCACAATCCCTCATAACATTGGAAAATCGCCTCGCGTATTGCATCTCCTGCGGCGAGTAATTCTGCAGTATAGGTAAATACGTCATCAATTTCACTGAGTGCATCCATCTTCCTCTTGCGGGCATAAATGACTCCACCGGCAATTGCGGCAGCAACAAGCATAAGGAAGATCCAAGTCCAAATTGAAGTTGATTCTTCACTTGCACCGAGATTGTAATCTAATTCCTCTCCCGCATATAGTGCTTCCAATTGAGCGCGAGATGATTCTGAAAGAACATTGTCATCTGAATAGATGTGTAATTGTACCCTGCCCCATTGATCAATATCAGCATAGGCAGGGTCGGAATCAAAGGCAATTAGAACTGCACCGAGGTCGTCTGATGTCTTTTCTTCGAGTCTATCACTGCCATTAGGAACAATCAACTCAACCCACACACGAATTCCCGGAAGAGGTGCATTTGTATCATCGGCAGTAATTATTAGGAGTCCTCTCACATTTTCTTTTTCAGAATCACCAACTACAATCGTTTCCATTGAAAGGTCAAAGGTTGCATCGATCACAATTGCCACACTATTGTTTGAGCTAACTCCGTTGAAATATTCATTACTATCTCCCAAATATTGTAGGGTGATCCAGTTTATTCCTCCTTCCATCCAAATGGGCGCAGTTGCTGCCAATGTGAATCCACCGTTATTCCAGTTTGCAGTTGAGATGAAAATACATCGCACTTCCGAATTAGATTCACACTGAGTTCCTTCGCCTAGGTATAGTGTTACATTGTTTAACAATTCCTGATTTCCACCGACTTCGCGCAAGCGTCCACTCATGGTGATTAAGTCAGCATTAGAGGATCTTGTTGCCTGAGGTGAAATAACATCAATTTCAAAGACAACATTTGCCCATGCCCGTCCGGTAATTTCTCCGCTACTGCCAAGATATGCGGTGTCGCCTTCAAATTCAACAGTAAAAGAGTGTTCTCCACGGCTTGCATCCATTGGTACTTGGATGGTGTACTCCCAACTTCCTCCGCCAGTAGTTAAGGCTGTTCCGACTTCATCTCCATCATAGAATATTGTCAATAATTGGCCTGAAATCCCTTCATCGCTTGGCGAATCATCATCATATAATTGCCCAGTCAATTGCCAAAGTTCTCCACGTGTAGCATCCGGTGTATCAACGAAGTTGATGATTAATCCAGTGCGGTGGGCTATCCAAATTGTTGTATTTGCTTGTCCTTCGCGATACCAACCTTGTTGAGCAGCGGTAGCGAAAATCGTATGCTCACCAAAGTCAAAGCTTGATTGAATAGACCAATCAAGAGAATACATACCGCTCTCGTCACTAATAACTTGGCCGATTAGAATACCATCAACATAAATCTCAACTAGATGGTTCGAAACCGGAATCAATTGATTGTCAGTGACAGTGCCATTAATCGCTACAACATCGCCGATAGCAGCGGTTGCCTGAGTTGAAACTGTTAGTCCGGTCTGGGAATAAATATTCCAAGTTCCAGAAGTATTGCTCGGTAACCACCAAGTAGCACCTCTAAATTCAAACACAAGAGTATTTGGGCCCAGCATGGAATCTGCGGGAACTGGATAAATAACAGAGAAAGCCCCATTAGCGTCAGTAGTAACATTAGTCAATAATACCCCTCCAAGCCAAACTTCAATTGTTCGATTATCCAAAGGTAGGCCGACAATATCCACCAAACTTCCGTTTACCACAAGCATATCCTCGCGGTCAACCTCTCCTCCGGCGATAGCCAAGCGCACCTCTGTTGGTACACTTACATTGAACATTCCATTGCTTTCACTAGGTTGGTAAAACGGTGGATTCATTTGGTCTGCGTCTACTGAACCAGGATTGCCCCAAACCGAGTCAGAATTGTAGGTTACTTGCACATTATGTACTCCCGCACCGCTTGCAAGTGGGACTTGGTAGGTGAATGTCCATTGGCCAGTAGTTGCATTGCTCATAGTTGACATTACTTCAACTCCGTCAACCAATAGGTGCATTATTCCTGATGCAGGTTCGCCTTCATACACAAGTGGCATTCCAAGGTCATCGAGGAGTGTTCCGTTGATAGAAATAGTGTCACCAACCACGGTTGATTCAGTAATAGTGGTAATGTTGGTAGTTGTATTTGCTATGACCACCATTGTAGTATTTTGACTTGAACCGAGTATTCCAGTTGTGCCAGGCGTCCCATCAAATGTTACTGAGATATCAAGGAAACCCGGTGTGGCATTTGCTGGAATTAATAGGCTAATCAATGCTGAGCCATTTGCCCAAGTTGTTCCACTAACCGGAGTGGCGAGACCGTCAAATGTGAGGTTGATGGTTGCATTATCTATTGGCGCCAGCGTATTGTCAACAAGAAGAACATAGACATCTATTGAATCACCGCGATTTGTTCTTGAATTCAAGGAAGGATTGCCAAATTGATCAAGAGCAGGGAAGATGAAAGAGAGAGTGGAATATCCTCTGCTATCAAAGGTAGTATTTGCTTCTGAACCTTGATAGAAGTTTACTGTGGGTACATATGAAGCGCTGAGATTATTGCTGCCTGCTGCGAAATCAGAATTCAGAGTAATCATTGCAGTCCAATTCCCATTGGCCAGTATGGTTCCGTTAGCAACCACAAAGTTGCCGAGTTGGTCATTAATCTTGAAAAGAACATTTGCAATGAGCGGAGTTCCATCTCTCGACATCAGTGCAGTTCCATTATCGCTTTGGATACTTCCACTAACATTGAATGAAGTCCCAGCAACTGGGTTTGCAGTAATTGGGTCAACTACCATGAAGGTAAGTGAACGAACTGTAATACTGGTTAAGGACTTATTTTTACTCAAGAGGTCAACACTACCGTTGAAGAAGAATGTTGCGTTAATTAAGCCAAGCGGTTGATCAAATGGAATTGAATAGTTGAAAGTGACTCTTCCATTTCCATCGGTCATCTCCTCTGCAGACATCCAAGTTTCATCAAACTTCATGGCCACGGTAAAGTTGTCAAGGGCGGTGAATTGGTCTGAAGATTCAACGAGAATAGTCGAAATATTCGTAGAGTCGCCACGGTTAACGATTACTGCATTTAGCGGTTGCATTCCCTCAAAGTCAGTTACTCCGAAAATCAACATTGAATGAGAGGTATTGGCAGTCATGTAGTAAGGGCTACTATTGTTGACAACTTCAATAATTAAGTCGTGGTTTCCCCGTGTTGTGCCATTCCCACTAGAGTCCGTCGGTACGGAGAAAGAGAAAGTTCCATTAGGCGTGGTAGGACGGTTATTGATTAACTTCTCCTCAGGGTTATCTGCCCAATAGATGTCAATATTTACCGCTTCAGAAAGTGGGCGGCTTAAATTATCATTATCCATGATTACGCCGGAAACATTGAATGCCATTCCAGCAGTGATATTGGTAGGGATACTGAGAATATTAACAATAGTCGGTGCTTGTAGAATCATCGTCATACTTGTTTCATTACCTAAGTAACGTGCAGCATCGGGGGTAGAAATGCTATCAGTGGTGTCGTTCGCCATCCAGAATCGGACGACATAACTTCCGGGGTCAAATCCAGTTGCAAGCCAAGTTAGAGTTGCATTTCCGTCAGGATCAGAGGTTGCTTGTCCAATACTGGTATTGGTATTTCCAAAGTCGAAGACATAATTGATAACCGCTCCCGAAACATTTGAATTGTCAGCACCATCAACGACATGAATAATCAAATCTGCCGTATCATTGATTTGTAGTCGCGGAGGTACATCTGCAATAGATAGAATTGCTTCCGATTCAACACCAATTTGAGTACTTGGAAGGAACTCGCCAATATAATTGTAAAAGGGCCCACCAGGGGGTGCACCATTCTGGAAATCAACAAATAATTCTACAGTATAGACTCCTGCTGCGATATTTGGCATGGTGAAATTTACACTAAAGTTGCCTGTGGAAGTGTTGAGGAGGGTACTGCCAACCTCGTATGGCCCATCTGTTGGATGGAGAATTATCACGGTTATTCCGCTATTGTTGTTGAGGACGGGTGTTAAGAGTTGGGCATCGACGAAACTTCCATTTATCCAACCAATATCTCCAATATGAACCCAATCAACACCGGGTCCAGCAGTGATACTGACATCTGCTTGAATACGAATCAACGTTGAATTGGTTACCGGTGCGAAATACTCGCTACCATTGAATATTGTTTCAAATGGATAATCGCCAGCAGCAAGACTTGCTGATGTATTCCAAATCAAATTCAAAGTGCCTGCAGGGTTGGTACTAGTGTTGAACCAAGTACCATTGAAACTCGAAGAGAAATCTCCGGTGAGGTTGAGGTCAATGTTAGAATCACGGTGGTCATAGAAGTCAAGGATTACTGATGTTTGACCGCCGCGCATAGCCGGATTAGATTGGAACTCAATACGTATGAATCCCTTTAGCCACCAAGCAGACCCAGACATATTTGCATCATCTGTGGCCTCAAGCAGAGTTGGGTAGAAACGCAAGCGAACATCCATTAATCCAGCCGGAATTACTGCCAAAAGGGCAGACATATTTGCCGAAACACTGAAGGTGCCGTTTACACTTTGATTTAGAACTACATTATATAATCCACCAGTCCCATTTTGACGGATTGAAAATTCAAGCATTCCTTCCATTGGCACAGGTGAAGGTCCTCGGCTAATTGCTGAGCCATTGATATAGAATAAATCATCAACGATAATTATGCTATTATTAGCGCCTGGCCCTTCAAGTGTAGCAGACAAATTCGGTGCCTCTGAAACATTAAGCATTAGTGGGAAGGCAAGTGGGCGCAGGTTGTAAGCAGGGCTTCCTGCAACTACCATACTCGTGTCCGTCCATCCAGGGAACCAAATTGATGAGGAAAGGTTGCCAAGAGGTTCAGTTGAATCTAGTGAGAGGTCAAAGGACCAAAAACCTTCAGGAGAGATCTGGGTCGAAAGATTTACCGTTCCTTGGATAGAACTAGAATATTCAAGGTACATGGTCAAGTTGGCTAAAGTGCCAACACCATTTTCTGGAACATTTTCAAACATTATTAGGCCATTTACTGTGGTCGTAGCACCGGCTCCAACCACGGGGTTATTGACCACGGCGGGAAGTAAGTGAGAAATATTTACATCATCTGTCACATTGACAATTGCCGCTGTAACAATAGCGGATTCGGCTACATAGCCGTTTTCAAAAGGCCTAAACACAAGCACACCAAATCCGGGAAGCATGGCCTCAGAAGGGATTCCTGTAATTGTGAACGTACCATTTGCATCGGTCGAAGCGGCACCAAAACTATTTTCCCAAGTTGGTGCAGATGCAGATGCATATGGCTGCAAGAAAGCCTCAATTGTTTCACCAATAGCAATGGTTTGATTATCCACAAAGCGAAGTTGTCCGGTGACATTGAATTGAGACGAACCATCACGATCCCAAGTCAACGGAGATGCAGTTAGGTTGACAACTTCCATTGTAGCAGCAGGTGGACAGGCCTCGAAAGGAACCCATCCCATGTCAAGACTACCAGTTCCTGGGGTTGAAACAAAGTTAACTTCAGCCCAGTGGGTGAAGTGCTGACTCCATATTTCAAAGCCAGTTTCCTGCCAGAAACCATCCTTGTATCCAGAAACTTTGCGAGTAGGAAGTCCTGCAAGCCGAGCCATTGTAGTGTATAGAGTAGTGAATTCAGAACAAGTTCCTTCCTGAGTTAGAATGAGCATATGTTGTGAAATATCTACGCCATCTGGAACTTGTGAACCATTGAAATTTATTTTGAATTCGGTAGTTGCATTTCCGTTGATTAGGTAATCAGCAAGTGCAGATGCCTTTTCCCAAGGGGTTGTTGCACCTGAATCGGTAATCACACCATTTGTAATATTGTATACTTCGGATTCAGGGGTCGTCATGTCTGTAAAGTAATCAGGTAAATCGAGTTCGTATATGGAGCTCGAATTTACTAAAGCATTCGCTTGAGCAGTGGTGTCATACCAATATTCAGATTGAACAGACCAATATTCTGACAGAACTCCAGCAATAACTTCGTAGGAGTGGGTCTCATTTGTTCGGGAAACTTGAACTACAGAGTCAAACCAGAATGTGATGTTACTTGAAAGAGCGGGCATCGGGAAAGCACCAGTCAATACTCCATTGTTAAAATTGACTTGCCAAGTTACTGAATCATTGGCAAAGGAAGAATCTGGCAAGTGAACTAAGTCAGCGTAAGGCACGAAAATTTCATTTGAGCTATGAGCCGCAGGTAAAGATGCGTAAGCCGAGCCAGTATAATTGTCACCAGTAATAAGGCGCCAATAATGAGGTTGACCAAGGTCTATTTGCCCAGTTGTATTGTTAGCCCAGAAAACAACTTGGTTTTCAGTAATGTCATCTGTAGGGTCAAGCGGATCGGTTGGGGAGCCAACACAATTTGTAAACCAAAATGGCCGAGGGCATTCAACACCATCAATTACGCCTCCACCATCTGTGTCTGGATTTCTCCAATCAGTGCCCGTATTGTTCTCAACCTCATCTGGGATTCCATCTCCGTCTGTATCCATAAGGTGGAGATCATCAGTTGGGTCTGCTTCGGGATTTGTGCCATCAAAGTATTCTTGACGGTCATCGATTCCACCTTGGTCAGTATCAAATGCTTGCGGATTCGTTGTGAATCCATCAGTTGAACCATTTAATATTCCGATGAATACTAAATCACAACCAGTTGAAGTTTCAAAGTAATCATTTATTCCATCACCATCGCTATCGAGATTATTCCAACATGGCTCAGTGGGGTCTGTATTATTCATTACTTCATCATAATCGCTTACACCATCTAAATCGCTATCGACCAAAAACGGATTTGAAAAGAAGCCAAATGTGCCGAGAAGTTCCTGCCAATCTGCTAAACCATCGCCATCAGTATCTTCATAATCATCGTCACAGAAATCGCGCCAAGTAAAAATTGAACCATCAGCAACAGCAGAGGTATGGCACCATGAGTTACTTGAATGTTCTACGGAGACGGTGCCTGCTGCTGGCCCGTTGCTAACTCCATAAATCACATTATTCACTACCGTAGAATAGGCAAAGGAGGTAAGTGCTCCGGAAGAATCATTGTAATATCCGACTCCCCCTGCTGGGTTAAAACCACTTCCATTTCCAACAGTCAAACGGGATGTGCCGCCGTTGAAGGTAAAATTTGTCTCAATCCAATTTATCATTGAATCGCATGGGTCGGTGTTGTGAGTCGTATTTCGTTCATCCCCATCGTTTACTCCCCCACCATCGGTGTCTGCAACATTCCAAAGAGTGCAACTCATGTTTTCTGCCCAGTTTTGAATACCGTCATTATCAAAGTCGTCGGAATCTTCTCGGCGTGTTGGGTCGGTTTCATTGACGTCAATGACTCCATTTCCATTGATATCTTCTTCACCATCTGTAAAAGCATCACCGTCAGTATTGTTATTCCGAGGGTCGCTTGCTTGAGGTGGGTTTCCGTAGGATCCTGAAACCTCAACTCCATCATCTACACCATCACCATCGGTATCTCTAGAGGTGGGGTCGGTTAGGAGGGTAAGTGCTTCATAACTGTCATTTAATCCATCGCCATCAGTATCTGGGTTTTGCGGGTCAGTGCTCATTATTCCATCAACTTCCGCAGTCATGGTTGCACAACCATTTGGTCCTATGCCCCTGACTGGATCACAAGGAGATACTGTTTCAGTCATCGCCGCAGTACTTGGCCCAGGGCGCCAACAATCAACACCGGAACATTGGGTGGTCCAACTAGGATTAATATATTCATAAATATTGATTAGCCCATCTCCATCGGGGTCGCCATAATATCCGTCATTATTGGAAGGTGATGTTGCATTGAGTCCATTCGCTGCTTCCCAACCATCAGGTAATCCATCGCCATCGGTATCCCAGCCATCTACATCCTCATCATCAATACCATCGCCGTCATCATCGTCGCTTGAACAGTCAGCATCTCCATCATAATCGTTATCATTAGAATCAACTTGGCCATCTCGGTCATTATCAATTCCGTCGGTACAAATATTTCCAACTGGGTCCTCGTCACACAAAATAATGCTTCCAGTTCCATCTGTCCCTGGATCACCACATGCAGGCCGACTATATTGCATTGCATTTTCTTCATTCCAGTTTCGTACTGGCACGGTACCATTCCACCAAACTCCATTGTCAAGTACTTGGCTAGTTGAAGCAATATCCCAATTATTGGGCTGCAAATAGTTGTATTCTTGCAAATTGGTCATACCATCGCCATCTGGGTCGCCGGTGGCTCCATCTCCGCCGATGGAAGATCCATCATTTGGGTTCAATCCATACATCCATTCCCAACCATCGGGGAGCCCATCACCATCGCTATCTGGATTTTGAGGCTGAGTGTTAATCAAGTACTCAAGGCCGTATGAAAGCCCATCTCCATCTGCATCACTAATTGCAATGGCTTCCCATGACGCGAACTCAATTCCAGCTAAGGATGATAATATCATCAAGGAAACAAGGCCCAATGCACGGTGTCTTTGAAAGCGCAAAGGAATGATTTTGGAAACAGAATCGGGGCGGCTTATCATGGCTATCAAAACTTAACCGCCAATCCAACCCATATAATGGGCTTGGAGCAATGTTCGGACGACTCACCCCTTAGGGGTGGTTTTCAGAGCCGCCAAAAACGTAATAATAGGGTTACAAGGTCAGAGGTCTTCTAAATCTTCATCTAACAATTCGAGATCATCATCCACTAATATTGGTTCAGGTAAATCTGACTTTACATCATCAAATAATTCATCATCATCATCAATCCATTCTTCAATAATTTCAACATCCTTATTGCGTCGGTTAAAGGCCATTCCTGCAAGGAATACAAGGGCGACAAAAGCAATAATTGTCGGTACACGCGGCTGGGTAATCTCGCCCATAATACGGTCTATTCCAGTCGCTTCACCCTGCAAATTAATCTTCTTTCTAACGGTAAATTCATCATCATAAGAAATCTCAGAATCAAGAGGCCTAGCGGCAATTGTTAACATTGAAACATCGCCGTGACGAAGTGCATCAGGTGCTAGGATAAGGAGTGAAAAATTAGCCTCACTAAATGCTGGTACAGAAAGGACTTGGTTGCCTTTGATATCAGCGCCCCAGTCACCTTCAATATCAACATCAAAGAGGAGGGTCAAATCAACATTGTTTCCATTGTAAACTTTGAAAGACATTTCACGAGAATCTCCGGCATAGAATGCGGCAGGTTCGCTTTTTTGGGTAATCTGAATGTCATCAGGCATATCTACTTCGATTTCAAAAGTCAAAGGAAGGTCAAAGTAGCGGGCATCTGCTCCAGCACCTTCCTCAATAATACGTAGATACATTGTATGGTTACCTGCCTTCAACCCTCGGGTATATGACACCTGTAAATTAATATCTGAACTTGTGCCTTGGCCTAAGGAAACTCTGTTTGCAATAGAACCATTTCCAGAAAAAGTAATTCCCCATTCCCAGCGAGAATAGGCCCCATTTTCAACTTCTAAGTTTTTCTCAAGGGATGCTGGGTCGCGGATTTGCCAAGAAGAAACTTCTGCACTTCCATTTCCATCTTGAGCAGTGATACGTACAGTCAGATCCAGTTGGCATGATGTGCTAATACTTTCACAAGTTGTTTCAAAGGGACCAATGTGGCCATCAGGTGCGCCAAATGGGTCATAAATTACTTCAGCATAAACACCAAAAGTTCGGTGCAGGGTGAAGCGGACGGTAGATTGCAATTCACTGTCTCCACTTGATGTAACCTCAATTTCCAAAATCCCCAAATCCTCTCCATCTCTTCCAGCAGGTGGATATACTTCCAGCATGAAAGTTTCAACACTGTGGCTGCCAAGTGAAGGGGTAACCCAAGCACCCTGTTGTTTTTCCAATTCCGAATTTGTTAGGTTGTCAAAGAAACTAACATCCCATTGGTCAGGAATATCCTTGACTTTTATTCGGAAAGTATCTTGGTCAAAGCCCGCATTTTGCAAGTCTAACCAAAACCTTCCAGTTAGGTCTGAATCAACAAAGTGAGAAACGCCTTCATCATATGCCTCTGGGCGAGCACTATCTGCAATTTCCATTTGGTGGTCTTCATCCTCATAGATGTTTATGCGTGGGTAAGCAAAGATTCCAACTTCTTCAATATCAAGGGAAATTGTAATGACTTGAACTTCTTCTTCGGTGCCATCTCCATCTTCATCTGCATATGCCCGGGCGATGATATCGATTACATCAGGCGCATTGCTAAGGTCATCTTCAGGTGCGGTAATTGAAAGAATTGGTCTGGCAAAAGCCCCCCCTCCTGTTAATTCGTATCCTGCGGGTTGGTCAAACTCAACAACCCAATCATCTCCAAAACTACGTTGTGGTGACATTTCAACCTGCATGCCAATTCCATTTGAACCAACGTGGTCAAGTCTAAATTCAGCAGTTGAAGTCATCCCGGGGGCGACAAGAATTGAGTCGGATTGGTCGGGGCCCATGTCGAGATAAATGCTAACATCTACCATCTCAATGCCTGCGTGATCAACAATGACAAGATGTCCTTGAAGGTCAGTAATCTCAAGAGTAAGTCCATAATCTCCACTTACTATTCCTGCGTTATAGGTCCATGAAAAGTTGCCGACGAGGCCGTCATTGTCTAGTTTTAATTCATTGTCGGAGAATATTTTCTCAAAGGGATATGAGGTGCCTCCTGGGCTTTCCATTACTAGTTTCACTTGTTGTATGTCGTAACGGCCAAAGGAATTACGCACATCAATGCTGAATTGCATTTCGCGGAACTCGGGGAAGTGGTTTGGTGCCCATTCTACTACTTCTGCATCATTCCATGAGCCACCTGGTCGATGAATTCTAACTTGGCTATTTGCCATTGCATTAGCACGAACTTCAATACGGGTGAAACCATCTGCATTGTCTACATTATCAAATGCAACGCGAACATCACAGTCATTACTACCTGGGAATCCACCACTACCGCCTTCACATGTAGCCGAACCATCGATTGTCAATACAAGTTGTTTTCCAGATCCAACGGTGAATCCATCAACAGGAATTGTGTCAAATACAATATCTCTTCCATGGTAAGCACAACTTTGTCCCAAACCACCACTTTGGCAAGGATCGTCAATACTAACTGTCTTAGAAGCAATTTGAGTTCCACCTGCTTCTAATGCAAAAGTTACATCTGCAGTACTACCTTCTTGGCCGACAAATTGCAGGAAGTAATAGATCCAAATTTCATTACCAGAAACACTAGTGCCCTTAACTAGCATGTCGGAAATCATTTCGCCGCTTCGGAATTCAATGCCTTCTATTGCACTTGCATCTTCTTGGCCACCGGTGTCCGGGCGCTCTGTTGTGATGAATCCGTCGCCACCTGCCGATGAATTAGGTCCAGAGACATACAACTCGTAGTCTACCATATCTGCCTCACTTGCTGAAGAAGATGGTGGATAACTTTCCAATATGGTGTCATTTGATACTGGCATTGTACTTAGCAACATCAATGTGATGAGCATTACCGACAGAGTAATTCTTTTGAAATTGCTGCTGTGTTGCGACATGGTTACCACCGGCCTCACCTTGACCCTGCCGCCGGGGTGTTAAACGGTTTGCCCCTTTAGGAAGTGCTATGCGTCAATAATGAAGGCAATTTTTTCTCGCAAAAGTGCTGACAAAAGAGATGATTTGGACAAAAAATCCGGGTCCGATTCCAGCCTTTGTAATTCCTTTCACAAGTGCTCAACCGCGAGGAATCACAATATTTGTGAAAATATCTAAGCCGAACATTCATCAAGCATGTGCGTTTGGGCGGCTTGCAGGGGTGGCTGAGCGGTCAAAGGCGCCGGACTTAAGCTCCGGTCTCAATGAGTTCGTGGGTTCAAATCCCATCCCCTGCACCAATATTAATTTAGAGGCGTGCTGAGATGGGATTTGGATTATGATCTTTGGTAAAGAGTCATTTTTTAGTGCCAAATATTCAAGAATTTGAGGCACTACAACACGCAATTCACTTCATTCACATCAATAACCCTCAAGAAAGATAACATTCCGCAAACAGTTGATGACAAGTCTAGTCAACCTCGATGCCCTCGGCGTATCGAACCTCAGCGAGGCTGCCGGCAAGGCAATGTCGCAATGGCTTGGCACGAATGCCAGCCCATCATCCCTCCACATTTTGGGCGAGGCAGCCGCAGAGGCGGTGGAAGTAGGGAGAGACCAGATTAGGTCAGCATTGGGAGGAAAAAATACTAGAGTAATTTTCACCAGTGGTGCCGGTGAGTCGGATAATTTGGCAGTAATCGGTGCATCTCAAAAAGGCAAGCGAAAGGGCAAGCATATCCTCGTTTGCCAAGCCGACCCCCTCTCGGTAATTCAGGCCGCAAAATCTTTGTCAAAGCAGGGTTGGTCCGTTGAGTCAGTACCTGTTGACTCAAAAGGCATTATCGACTTAGTTGCACTTGCCAAAATGCTCAAAGTCAATACTACTTTCGTCAGTTGCCATCTGGTAAACGAGGAAACAGGGGTTATTCAGCCAGTTGCTGAAGTAGTTGAACTAGTGCGGGAAAAATCGCCACATGCCCATATTCATTCCTCTGCAAGGGCTGCGGTCAACCGCCTTCATTTTAACTTGGATTGGCTGGGTTTAGATTCTCTTTCCATTGATTCACAATGCGCCGGCGGCCCCTCTGGAATTGGCGCATTATTATTGAAGGATAACATACGTATCAACTCTATTTTGCATGGAGGTGCAGAAGAAGGCGGCATGAGGCCAGGTAATCTTTCAACCGCTTTGGCGGCAGGGATGGGTGCTGCATATGGTGGAATAATTGAATTACCAAGTGAAGTAAATACGGAAGTAGAGAGAATAATTAGCGAAAAGTTGTTGAGTTTACAGTGGACAATAAAGCCCAAATATTGCGCCCCCGGGATTATCAGTATTAGATTACCAGTCGGTGCTGATGCTTTGGTTTTGGAATGTGGTTTAGCAGGGGTCCTCCTATCTCCAAGTTCAGGCTGTACCGCCTCCACAGGTGGCCCTTCTCATGTATTAAGTGCGATGGGGATATCTGAAAATGATGCCATTCAAACAATTCGTATTAGCCTAACACACGGATATGAATTGGAAGAAATTTCACTTGCTTGTGATGTGATCTCGGACGCAATCGGTAAAATCACTGCCTAAAACCCTCGTCATTAGGCACTTCGCTACTGTTTGCACCGATTCACCGAGATGGTGCAGATTGGCAAGGGTGCGAAGGCAAAGAAAGAGTTGAATCAACTTGAAAACGTTAGATGTTTGAATGACATTCAGCGGGTCAAACTCCAACCGCCATCAACTGTAATAATTTGCCCAGTAATGTAATTCGCAGATGCCAAAAATATGACTGCCTCGGAAATGTCGCTTGGCCTACCCCATTTTTTAAGGGGGATTTGAGCCGCAATTTCATCCATTATTTCTTCCTCATGGACTGCCGGTAATATCGCTCCTGGAGCAATTGCATTAATTCTTACATTTGGTGCTAATTCAAGTGAAAGAGATTTGGTGAGGTTGACCAGTGCCGCCTTACTTGCGCAGTAGCCTGAATAGCCCGACCAAGGTCGGTCATAGGAATTATCGACCATATTGACAACTGAGCCCTTTCTCATTCGAAGTGAAGGGAGCAATCCCTTGGTCAATAATGCGGGGGCTTGTGCGTGTATTGCAAACATTTTTTGTAATAACTCATGATTCATATTTTCCAATCTTTGTTCGACAAAAACCGAGGCATTATTGACGAGTAAATCAATGCCGCCAAACTCCTCAACCATCAAATCGGCAAATACCGCATTTACGATTTCTTCACAACCTTCGACTGTTGATAAATCTCCGATGATTAAGGACGCAATTCCCCCTTCCTTTATAATTTCAGAAACAACCGCTCTACCCTGTTCTATAGAGGAATTAACATGCACCAATACGGCCGCACCAGCCGCGGCTAAATCTCTGGCGATTTGAGCGCCAATTCTCCGTCCAGAACCTGTAACAAAAACTACCTTCCCGTCGAGTGTATGTGCATTAGAAATAAGCCTCACCTACATTCCCTCACTTAGTTCATCTTTTTCAATCCAAAGGGCGAAAGAAGTCAAATTTGCCTTTTTGTGCACAGTTTGTGAAGTTGCCAACCTTCATGAAACCCCCACTCGTCGCCTCCCCCGAAGGGGGAGTTTGTATGACAGGTCAACGGTTGCCGATGATTGAGAAAACTTCATCAAACACTCCGCCAAATTCCGCTCAGGAATCTTCGTCTATTGCAACTCACCCGTCTCTTGCTTCTAGCCGCACAAGTCAAGAGAGAAAGCGCCTCCCTGAGTGGTTTCGTACCCGTTTACCAAGTGGGGAAACTCTCGCAAGATTCAATAAAACCAGTGAAACTGTCAAGGAGCATGCCCTGAATACGGTTTGCCAAGAAGCGCGCTGCCCTAACATCCATGAATGCTGGAGTTCGGGGGATGCAACATTCATGATTGCCGGACAGGAATGCACTCGTAGTTGTCGTTTCTGTGCAGTTGGCACAATCAAAACTCCCTTGCCCTTGGATCAAAATGAACCTGCGGAATTAAGTGATGCAGTTGGTCTAATGATGTTGCGTCATGCAGTTATTACGGTGGTAAATCGTGATGACTTAGAGGATTCAGGTGCCGGCCATTACAAGCAATGCCTCATTGCCATTCATGAAAAATCACCAGATGTTACTCTCGAACTTCTGTGTTCTGACCTTGCCGGTGACCACACTGCTCTCGCCCATCTTCTCAGCGATTTGTACCTCGATGTATTCGCTCACAATGTTGAATGCGTCCCGCGTCTTGACAAACTTGTGAGAGATAATCGGGCTAGTTTTTCCCAATCTCTTGCAATTCTACGTCAAGCGAAAATTCTTCGTCCCGATATTCTGACAAAATCCTCAATAATGGTTGGTCTCGGTGAGACCGATGAGGAGGTCAATGAGGCAATGCAAATGCTATATGATGCCGGTGTTGAACTAATCACTATTGGTCAATATTTGGCTCCATCAAGAAAGCATTTTCCTATTGACCGCTTCCCCACTCCCGAACAATTCAGCAAATGGGAAAATGTCGCTAATAAAATTGGCTTCCTTGGCGTTGCCAGCGGCCCACTGGTGCGTTCTTCGTACAAAGCGGGGCAGTTATTAGCCAAGGCAAGGAATATTAACGCTGTGAAAAAGCGCGACAATGCTTAGAAACTACAGAAGATGAGGTGAAAATATGAGCGAGAAGGATAGTGACGTAACCAGCCCCTGCGCAGTACCAACTCCCCCGTTTCGTCCGGGTGATCAAGCCGACTTCGGCGGAGAGTGGACTCATCTGCCTGAAGACCTTCCTCGTCCGGACCCTGTGACCTGTGATTTCTCTGCAACAAAGGAGCATGCAGTTGGTCTTGTGCGTGTGCTAAATTACGATAATACCGCGAGTGGTGAATGGGATCCCAAATTGGATGCTGAAACCCTCAAAGCTGGTTTGGAATACATGGCGCGCTTGCGTATTTTTGACGATAGAATGATGAAGATGCAGAGAACTGGCAAACTTTCTTTCTATATGCGTTCACTCGGTGAAGAAGCAGTCGCAATCGCCCAAACTATGGCTCTCGAGGAAAAGGATTGGCTTTTCCCCTCATATCGACAACCAGGCGCACAATTTGTTCGTGGGAGAGATATGGTCAGCATGATTTGTCATTGTATTGGCAACTCAAAGGACAATATAGGTGGCCGTCAGATGCCGGTTCACTATTCCTATAGAGAAGGACACTTCATCTCTATTTCAAGCCCAGTTGGGACTCAGTTTAGTCAGGCAGTTGGTGTTGCTATGGCGAGTGCATACAAGGGTGATGACCAAGTGACAATTTCTTGGCTAGGAGAAGGAACAACTGCTCAGGGTGATTATCACTACGCACTCAATTTTGCTAGTGTGTTTAAGCCACCTGTTATTCTCAATGTGGTAAATAATCAATGGGCCATCTCAACGCATCAAAACATTGCAAGTGGAGCGCAGACTTTCGCTGCACGTGGATTGGGCTACGGTTTGCCTTCAATCCGTGTTGATGGAAATGATTTTCTCGCTCTCTATGCTGTTACAAAATGGGCTCGTGACCGAGCCGCCAGCGGTGCTGGCGCCACTCATATTGAAGTTTACACGTATCGCGCAGGAGCACATAGTAGCAGTGATGACCCTAGTCGTTACCGACCTAGTGATGAACAGGAATTCTGGCCTGGCGGCGACCCAATTGAGCGCCTAAAGGATCATTTAATCCAAACTGGCGCTTGGAGTGAAGAAGAGCAGGTTGCAATGGAAGAACGTATTGATGCTGAAGTCATGGCAGCTTACAAAGAAGCAGTCACATATGGAGATTTGGCGAATGGACCTTTCCCGCCAGCATCAACTATTTTTGAGGAAGTGTATGACGAAATCCCTTGGCATATTCAAGAACAACGCGAGGAATTAGGTAAGTGAGGTGATTATGATGACAAAAATGAACATGATAGCAGCACTAAACAATGCCCTTGACTTACAACTTCAAAAGGATAATGATGTATTGATATTCGGGGTTGACGTTGGATATTTCGGAGGAGTATTCCGAGTTACTGATGGGCTCCAAGAAAAACATGGGGCGCATCGAGTTTTTGATGCACCATTGGCTGAGGGTGGAATTGCGGCAGTAGCCATGGGAATGGGATTAAATGGGCTTCGGCCAGTTATGGAAATTCAATTTGCAGACTATATTTTCCCTGCCTATGATCAAATAGTAAACGAAATTGCCAAACTAAGGCATCGTAGCGGCGGTGAGTTTTCTTGCCCTGTTACAATTCGAGCGCCCGCAGGTGGCGGAATCAAAGGTGGCCATCATCACAGTCAATCTCCAGAAGCTCAGTTCACTCACACACCTGGAATAAAAGTAGTATATTGTTCCAATCCATACAATGCAAAAGGGCTACTTGCAAGCGCTATTGAAAGTAATGATCCAGTAGTTTTCTTTGAACCAAAGCGTTGCTACCGAGGCCCATTTTATGGTGACCCCCACCATGTCCCAACATGGAAAGACCACCCTAAGGGTGAAGTTCCTGATGAGCACTATACAATTCCTCTTGAGCAAGCCGACATTGTAATGAAAGGAGATGCTTGTACCGTTATTGCTTGGGGAGCAATGGTTCATATTGCCGAGCAAGGAATTACAGACTCAGGTGTAAATTGTGAATTGATTGACCTCCAAACATTAATTCCTTGGGACCGTGATGCCGTGGTCAATTCGGTAAAGAAAACGGGTCGCTGCGTGATTGTCCATGAAGCACCAAAGACAAGCGGCTTTGGTGCTGAAATGTCTGCTTCTATTCAAGAGAGATGCTTCTATAATCTAGAAGCACCAATCGAAAGAGTAACCGGATGGGATACTCCCTTCCCCCATTCAACTGAATGGGATTACTTGCCAAGTCCACAGAGAATTGCCGATGCAATTAAGCGAACACAGGAGGAATAAACATGGGAATCTACGCATTTAAATTACCAGATATTGGAGAAGGAGTCATTGAAGGAGAAGTCGTTGAATGGAAGGTCGCAGTTGGAGATGATCTCAAGGAAGATGACCTAATTCTTTCCGTCATGACCGATAAAGCAACCGTTGAAATCCCTTCGCCTGTTGAGGGCAAGGTTACAATGATTAGTGGCAAAGTTGGAGACATAATCGCCGTAGGCAGCGTATGTATAGAATTTGAAGTTGATGGGGATGGAAATGCTTCAGCAAGTTCTGCTGGCACAAAAGCCGCTACTACTGATGATGCCCCTGCTCCTGTTACCGAACCTGCCGTGGAAGATACTCCTGCCTCAGTTGCACCTTTGTCTAATCGTGCACCAGAAACAAAAGCCATGGCAAGCCCTGCGGTTCGCCGAAGTGCTTTGGAAGCCGGAGTTGATTTGGATCAAGTTGTCGGAAGTGGACCAGCTGGAAGAATTACTCGCGCCGACCTCGCGGCTTGGATTGCCAATCCTGTTGCCTCAGCATCGTCGGATGTTAGTGCCCCCGCAACATCTTCTAGTTCATCGGTTTCAACCCCTTCATCCACCTCTTCTGTTGCCAAAGTCGCTAAGACCGGAGTTACCGAAATACCGGTCATCGGTCTGCGACGAAAAATTGCTGAACAGATGGTTAAATCAGTTACCACTATTCCTCACTTCTCCTACTTTGAAGAAGTTGATGTTACCGAGTTGGAGAGTCTACGCCAGCATCTAAATGCAAATCGTTCTGCAGACCAACCTAAGTTGACCTACCTTCCATTTATTATGCAGGGATTGGTAAAGGCACTTGCAGACAATCCAATTTGTAATGCAATATATGATGATGAAGCCGGCAAAGTGTTCCGTCATGAGGCCGTCCATCTTGGTATAGCAACTCAAACCGAACGCGGATTATATGTCCCTGTCGTCAAGCATGTTGAAGCAATGGATGTATGGGCTTCAGCTGCCGAAATGATGAGGGTTAGCGATGCAGCAAAGAAGGGAACTGCAAGCATTGCCGACTTAAGTGGCTCAACCTTCACCATCACCAGCCTTGGAAGAATGGGTGGACTTGGCGCTACCCCTATAATAAACAAGCCAGAAGTGGGAATATTGGGAGTTCACAAAGCAGTTGAAACTCCAGTTGTCATCGACGGAAGAATCGAAGTCCGCCGAATAATGCGTCTTTCAAGTAGTTGGGACCATAGAGTGGTTGATGGATGGGATGGAGCCATGTTAGTACAATCTCTGAAAAAGTATTTGGAACATCCAGCAACCATTTTCATGTAAAATTTGGAGGGGGAAATTTGAGTAAAATACGCAAATGCAAGGTTCTCGTCGTCGGGGCAGGCCCCGGCGGATATGTCGCCGCCATCCGAAGCGCCCAATTGGGCATGGACACAGTAATAGTGGAAGGGCAAAGAGCAGGAGGGACCTGTTTAATTCGCGGTTGTATTCCTTCAAAAGCGATGATTCATGCCGCACACCGTCTTCATAATATTTGTGACCATATGGATGAGGGTGGGCACATGGGAATTTCCGTAACTGCACCACCTGTACTAAATATGCAAGGTTTGGTTGAGTGGAAAGAGAATATCGTCACCAAGTTAAACAAGGGTGTTGAACACCTAATAAAGGCAAATGGGGCTGAACTGATAACTGGTTGGGCAACCTTTGTTGATGCCAAAACTGTGTCTGTGAAAACAGCCGATGGTGAAATTAGAATTGAGGCCGAGCACGTAATAATGGCGCTCGGTTCTGTACCTACTGAATTACCTTTCATGCCCTTTGAAAATAATGTGATTTCAAGTAAAGGTGCTTTGGAATTGCAAAATGTCCCTGAGCATTTGGTTGTCGTTGGTGGGGGATACATTGGACTCGAGTTAGGAATTACTTACAAACTACTTGGTTCCGAAGTCACAATTCTTGAAGCAATGGACAGTGTGTTGCCAATTTTTGACAAGGAAATTCGCCGACCGGTTGAATTGTACCTAAAGAAAAACAAGGTAAAGGTTCACACTGGTGTATTCGCAAAAGGCGTTGAGGATATCAAAGGAGGGAAAACCAAGGTGTTCTTCACACCAAAGGATGCTGATAAGGATGCCCCACCTCAGGAGATAGTTGCTGATAAGGTACTGGTTACTGTTGGTCGAAGACCAAATGTTGGGCGATGCGGAATTGAAGCGACTGGAGTTTCTCTTGATGACATGGGGTTTGTCAAGGTCGATGAGCGCTGCGCCACAAATATGCGAAATGTATGGGCAATCGGTGATGTTTCAAACATGGGTCCAATGTTAGCACATGATGCTAGTTTCCAGGGTGAATTGGTTGCAGAAATAATCGCTGGGAAAAAGCGAATCTATGATCCAGTTGCCGTTCCAGCAATAGTATTCACTGAGCCTGAAATCGTGTCAGTTGGACTTTCGCCGGATGAGGCGAAAGAAGCCGGCCACCCAATTATAGTCGGTAAATTTCCACTTGGAGCAAATGGGCGTGCTCTCACCCAAGAAGCAGAAAAGACCGCTGGATTTATTCGCGTTGTGGCGAGAGAAGATAACCATCAAATCCTCGGAATACAATGTGTTGGAACTCATGTAAGTGAATTATCTGGAGAGTTTACGCTAGCACTTGAAATGGGTGCAGTATTGGAAGATATTGCTGGTACAATTCATGCACATCCAACGATTAGTGAAATTTTCCATGAAGGAGTTTTAGCAACTTTAGGTCATGCAATTCACACAACCAATTAGTGATTAAGTCCTTGTGATTTCTCACTTAGCTTCCACACGACATACAATCATCTGGGGTATCAAGGCTACAAGCGATTGCTTCCATTGAAGGAACTTCTTCTGCCCTTTCGGCAAGGCCTGAAACGGTTTTGTCCATTCCAGATTGGGCATCAACAGTGAATTGAATCGCATCGGCTGCGGCCTTTGTTCGAAGATAATACATTCCTGTCTTCAATCCTTTTTCCCAGCCATAGAAGTGCATGGTAGTTACTTTTGCCGGATTAGCATCAATCATGTGGATATTCAAACTCTGACTTTGGTCAATGTATGCGCCGCGGTCTGCAGCCATGTCAATGATGTGGCGCTGCTTGATTTCCCAGGTTGTTTTATACAATTCCTTCACTTCATCGGGGATTCCATCAATTTCCTGAATGCTCCCCTTATGGATTAGAATTTGATTCTTCATGTCAAGGCTCCACAAATCTCTATCATTCAAATCACGAACAAGGTGCTTGTTGATACAGACGAATTCGCCACTTAGAGTTCTTCGTACATACAGATTGGAAGTAAAAGCCTCAAAACATTCATTATTTCCAAGAATCTGACTGGTTGACGCAGTTGGCATTGGTGCTACTAATAGTGAATTACGCATTCCGTGTTCAACAATTTCTGCCTTCAAAGAATCCCAATCCCAGCGCCCGCTATGATCATTCATATCCCAAAGGTCAAATTGCAAAATGCCCTTGCTTGCCGGACTACCTTGGAAGGTCTCATACGGACCATCAACAAGTGCTGCATCCCTAGATGCAGTACATGCTGCAAAGTAAATCGTTTCAAAAATCTCCTTGTTGAGAAGTTTTGCCGCATCGCTATCAAATGGCTTCCTTAGCATTGCAAACGTATCAGCCAAACCTTGAACTCCCAAGCCAATGGGGCGGTGTCGCAAATTGGAAGTTTTTGCTTCTTTAACGGGGTAATAGTTTCGGTCAATTACTTGGTTCAAGTTTCCAGTAGCGTGATAGGTAACATCAAACAATTTCTGATGATCAAAGGAATTAGTATCCATGTTGACAAACTTCGGAAGTGCTATACTGGCTAAATTACACACGGAAACTTCATCAGGAGAAGTGTATTCTACTATTTCCGTACATAGATTTGAACTACGAATAGTCCCCAAATTTTTCTGATTAGATTTTTCATTGCATGCATCCTTGTACATCATGTATGGAGTGCCAGTCTCAATTTGAGATTGAGTAATTGCGTCCCACAAATCTCTTGCCTTGATGATACGTCGGGCCTTGCCTTCAGATTCATATTTTGCATATAGTGCGCGGAATTCATCTCCATAGGTGTCATGTAAGTCTGCACACTCATTTGGACAGAACAAACTCCACTCGCCATTTTCTTTTACTCTCTCCATGAATAAGTCTGGAGTCCAAAGTGCGTAGAACAAATCACGAGCCCTCATTTCCTCTTTTCCATGGTTTTTCTTTAGGTCAAGGAACTCAAAAACATCAGGGTGCCAAGGCTCGAGGTAAACTGCAATTGAGCCTTTACGCTTGCCTCCGCCTTGGTCAACATATCGGGCGGTATCATTGAAAACTCGCAACATCGGAACAAGTCCATTTGAGGTGCCATTTGTACCCTTGATGTAGGAACCCTTTGATCGGATATTATGAACCGAAATTCCAATTCCACCGGCGGATTTTGAAATCATTGCACATTGCTTTAGTGTGTCATAAATCCCCTCGAGTGAATCATCTTGTATTGTGAGGAGGAAGCAACTGGACATCTGAGGCTTTGGTGTGCCGGAGTTGAAAAGTGTAGGTGTGGCGTGGGTGAACCATCCTTCTGACATCAGGTCGTAGGTCTTCTTAACATTGGCCAGGTCATCCATGTGAATTCCAATAGAAACGCGCATTAGCATATCTTGTGGCCGCTCGGCAATCTCTCCATCCAACTTTAGGAGGTATGCTCTCTCAAGGGTTTTAATGCCAAAATAGTCGTAATTTTGGTCTCTGGAATAGTCAATATATTCATTCAATTCTTCGGCGTTGGCCATTACAATTTCATGCACTTCATCAGAGATCAGTGGTGCATGCTTTCCCGACTCGGAGTCAATGTAGGCATGGAGGGCATCAACGGTTTTTGAGAAAGTTCCAATAGTACATCGATGCAAGTCGTCAATGCAAATACGCGCCGCTAGGTAACTGTAATCTGGGTGATTACTCACTAGGCTGGCTGCAGTTTCAGCAGCCAATTGATCTAATTGTCGAGTTGTCACACCATCATATAGCCCTTCAATTACCAATTTTGAAACCATTCCGGGGTCAACCCAGTCGGAATTCAACCCTTCTGAAAGCCGGATCAATTTCTCCAAGATTGCGTCAAAGCGCACATCTTCCTTTTTGCCCTGTCTATTTACTACTTTTAGTCCCAAAATAACAACCTCCGTCGTATATTGTATCGTGCGTAAGCCTTTCGCTGCGCGTAAGGTTTAGAAGTCTTCCTCCATAGAAAAGGTAGTTTGTACCATTCCAAGACTTGCACCTTGCATTACACCTGCCTTCTGATATTCCGCCACCCTCTTTTCAAAGAAATTGGTTTTTCCTTGCATGGAAATCATCTCCATCCAAGGGAACGGATTGTCAGTATTGTATATCTTTGCACAGTCTAGTGATATCATTAATCGATCAGCGACAAACTCAATGTATTGTGACATCAAACTGTCATTCATTCCGATTAATGAAGCCGGCAAAGCTTCGGTAATGAAACTCTTTTCAATTTCAACTGCCTCGCTAATAATTTGCCGGATTCGGTTTTCTCCTGCTCCTCTTTTCAACTTGGAGTGCAGGAGGCAAGCAAAGTCACAGTGCAATCCTTCATCTCTTGAAATCAACTCGTTTGAGAAAGTTAGCCCTTGCATTAGATTTCTCTTTTTCAGCCAAAACAATGCACAAAATGAACCTGAAAAGAAAATTCCTTCTACTGCTGCAAAAGCCACTAGCCTCTCTCCAAAGTTGCCCTTCTTTCGTGAGAGCCAACGGAGAGCCCATTCGCCCTTTGTCTTCACCGATGGAACAGTTTCAAGTGCTTTAAAGAGGTGGTCTTTTTCTTTTGGGTCCTCAATATATGTGTCAATAAGAAGTGAGTATGTTTCAGCATGGACGTTTTCCATCATGATTTGGAATCCATAGAAGGCCCGTGCCTCAGCCCATTGTACCTCGTCGGCAAAATTTGTAATTAGGTTTTCATTTACAATGCCATCACTAGCAGCAAAGAAAGCGAGAATATGCTTCAAAAAGTGCTTTTCGCCATCCGATAGGGTCTTCCAATCCTTCAGGTCTTGAGCCAAATCAATTTCCTCGGCAGTCCAAAAACTAGCCTGTTCCATCTTGTACATTTCCCAAATGTCATCATGCTTGATGGGGAATAGAACGAATCGGTCGAGGTTAGGCTTGAGCATTGGCTCAATAAATTCGGAACTAAGGTCAATGTCAATGCTTGCCTGCTCAATTTCGTTGCGTTCAATTTCGCTATGTTCAACTTCACCTGACATTCTATTCACCTTCCTCATTATTGCATCATTCTTCTTCATTTTTCCATATTATTGCCGACACTTATTTAACTGTTCTATTGTGCTCGATATTGGACTTTTTTATTTAGCTCTGCGGGGTGCTCAAATCCACCCTAAAAGTGGGGGTTCAAGCAGTTCCATAGCGGACGCGAGTTTGAGGTCGGCCCAAACGGCCAATAAACTAAACGGTTGTTGATGGATGCAGTGTGCCGTTTACATCGTTGACGAGAAAAGTCGAACCGTATAGCCTAAGTGCTGCAAGTGGGGGCGTCCTAACATGCCCGAAAGAGTCAACATCAGCGTCGGATTTACAAAACTCGACTCTGAGGCCAGCCTGCCTACGCAAGGTTCAATCGAAGCCGCTGGATGGGATTTACGGGCTCTTGAAGATACCATTGTTCCAAAGCAAGGAACTGCAAGAATAAAAACGGGTTTGGCAATAGCAATTCCATCTGGCTGGGAAGGGCAAATTAGGTGCCGGTCAAGTTTAGGTGCAAAAGGAATGATTTTGCCGAACGGTGTTGGGACAATAGATTCCGATTACCGCGGCGAGTTGATGATTTTAGCAACTTGGATTGGCCCTGGCGAAAGTTTTCATATTGCAAAGGGCGAAAGAGTCGCACAAATATTGTTTGCCCCTGTGCCCAAAGTAACTTGGAAAGAAGTAGGCAGCGTCGACGAGCTTGGTGAAACTCAACGAGGCGAGGGTGGATTCGGCTCAACCGGAAAATACTGATACTATAGCCCCTATCTCAATAAGGTGACATTATGGCTAACAATGAGCAACCACTTAGGCAAGCGGTTCAATTTCTCAAGCTGCCTTGCTTGCCACACGAAATTGTTGACCAAGAAATGCGCCGCTTGCAAAAGATGCGAATCAAAGGTGAAATCGGCGACACAGTGTTATTTGTCACCCATCCTGAAATCGTAACTATTGGCCCGCGTGCTCGCAAAGAAGGTGTTGAAATCCCGTCCAGTTATGCTAGCGCACCAGTTGACCGCGGAGGCAGCATTACTTGGCATGGAGAAGGACAAATCATTTGCTATCCTATCATTGAATGGAAAAAGGCAGGAGAGGAGAATGTGGCGGTAGTCATTAGGAAATTGGAAGAATGGATTATTTCGGCCTTGGAATCGTTGGGCGTAAATGGACGTCGCGATGAACGAATGCAAGGGGTTTGGGTTGGTGACAACAAAGTTGCAAGCATTGGGCTATCATTTTTGCATTGGACTTCAAGGCATGGTTTTACAATAAATTACGACACACCTCTTGGCCGAGTTGAAGAATTATCCGGTTGCGGACTCGGCCAGGCGATCACAACTTCCCTGTCTGCTCTCGGATATGAGATTGGCGAGAATGATTTACATGCGGCATTATTCAGCAGCATTTCCTCTATAGACCGTGATGCTAGCGAGATGGAGCATGTGGCTGATTTGGCTTCTTGGATGAATAATTCCTAATTATCGGTTGCTTTTTTTGCCCTCAGCCGTTGCAACAACGAACATTATTTTTGAAGGATAATTATTTACGAGTGGCGATGAATTGAAGCACCGGCAACTCCTAGCGCTAGCATGGTTGGGGGTTTGTGGGCACAAAATGGTCCTGCGGTTGCCGGTGGTGACATCCCTTCTGTGGCTTACCTTGATTGGTATATCCCAATGCTATTGGAAAAGCGCACACATGATTTATCGCATTCTGGAATTCAATATAGTTGGGATTGGTCTCAGTTGCTTGCCGGTGAGATTGATGAATTGGATCTATGGTGGTCGATTGGAAAGGGCGACCCTCGACAATTAGTTGCTGATTTGGAGGAGGTCAGCCTTGAGAGAATTGTATGTATGCATGGGGTGACAAATGGAATCCAAATTGCATTGATGGCTGCCCTCAAAAGTCCGAGAGCAGGTGATGAAAGGATGAAGCGTGTAGCAGTAGAAATGCCATCCTATGCGCCGATTTCACAAAGCCCTAGATTGATGGGGCTTGAAACGATCCCCTATAGCCGTCTTCCTCAAGAGGGGTATGCAACTACAAAACCTTGGTTGATTGACCGAAACGGATTGGAAGAGATTTTACCATCTGTTGGCGCATTAGTAATGACTCCTATTTTAAATCCCCTCGGATGGGATTTGACACAAGAGGACCGGATATGGCTCGCGGAAATCACCGCCAAATATGATGTTGCAGTAATATCTGATGAAGTGTATAATCACACCCTCCGTTCCATCGACGAATACAAACCGATGTACCTATACGGCGACCATTGTATTAGCCTTTCTTCATTGACTAAATGTCACGGTCTCGGGCCGATTCGCTTCGGCTGGCTAATCGCAAGCGAAGAAGTCGCCTCGGTAGCAAAAAAGGTCTTTTTGAACACAAATGGAATGCTTTCAAGTCCTGGCGTGACAATGGCTAATGCCATTTGGCCCCATTTCCATAAGCCCCTGCAGCATATCGACCATTTGAGAGAAAAGAATCTTCCTCTCCTCGAGGGAGTGCTGGAAAAACATTGCATAGAGTGGCAAAGACCACCATCTGGGGTTTTTGGTTCGTTTGAGATCCCAGGCGGTATTTCCGGTTTTGAACTCGTTGAAACGTTGGGGGCTGAGCATGATTTCCTCGCAATACCAGGTGAAATGTTCGATCCTTCTCTAAAAAACTGGCTTAGGGTCGCTTGGTCTATTGAACCAGAATTGTTTGCAGCAGCAGTCTCAGTACTTGATGAAATCCTTAGCGAAATTTCCAAGTGATGAAAACGTCACCCCCCTCCATCCTCCTCAACCTCCTCACAGCAGATAATCTCGAATCTGCTCGACTCAGCCACTCAAATATCTCCTATTTCTAAAGCGCACTATTCAAAAGCAGAGTGCCCTACAGCCAAATAATGGGTGAAATCGTCGTCGCCATTTCTGGAGCATCTGGGGCAATATACGGAAAGAGACTTGTTGAGGTCCTATCGGAGTTGAAGCGGGAAGTACGCCTTATTGTAACCGATGCGGGGCGGCTCACATTGATGCATGAATGCAAAATTACTCCCGAAGAACTTGCCCAATCTCCACGGGTAATTCTTGAGGATAATGATGACATTGCTGCCCGTTCAGCCAGCGGCTCTGCTATTATTGATGCAGTTGTTATTTGTCCGTGTTCCGGAACTACTCTCGGCAAATTAGCCGCAGGTATTGGCGATAATCTCGTCACAAGGTCTGCTATCGTTGCCATGAAAGAGCGCCGAACGCTAATTATTGTACCAAGGGAGGCACCATATGCCACTGTTCACTTGGAAAATATGGCGAAGCTTTCAAGTTGGGATACCGTAGTTTTACCAGCAAGTCCCGGTTTTTACAACCACCCTGAAACCATCAATGATCTTGTGGATTTTGTTGTTGCAAGAATTCTTGACCATCTAAAGTTGAGTCATAATTTGGGTAAGCGTTGGTCGGGCGATGAACTGGAATAGATATGTTCTAGTTTAGTAAGTTTTTACCTACTTGAGTGCGTGAGGGCATATTTGTAGTCAATACTCCCTACTTTTTTCCCCCTAGAACTTTAGCACTAACCCCAATGGTTGATGAATGATGCCTGTGCCGCATTATTTGGTGGGATGATGAATTGGGCGATATTAACCGTTCCTGAATTGAAGAAGGCTCTGCACGAGCGTGATTTACCAGTTTCTGGGAAGAAAGCCGATTTGATTGCGCGGCTCAAGAAATCAGATGCGCCTGTTGCCTCCACTCATGATGCGCCTGCCACTTCATCTTCCGTCGCCAAAACTACCACCCCTCCCTCAGTTTCCACTGACTCCGATGGCCCACTTGGAGGTCTAGGTGAAGAAGGTGGGCTGCGGCGTAGTTATGCCAAAGTTGTTGCTCTACCTGTGCCGGTCTTGGCTCTAATTGCAGTTTTGCTTTCGTCAACTATTCTAGTTGCAATAATCCAGCCTGAATTCGTCATGAATTTATTCGGCGAGGAGGAAATTGAATATGAATTGATTGAGTTTGATGCAGACCGTGCGCGTGGATATGCCCAGAGTTTGGTTGATTTAGGCCATCCGCAATACAAGGGAAGGATGTCGGGTAGCGCAGAAGAAGGAAATGCGGCTTCAATGATTATGGATAATTTTTCCGCAATGGGTTATCAAGCCACATTGGAAGAATTTGATGTGCCAATGTTTGAGATAATGGATGACCCGGAATTGGCAATTTGCCTCCCCGGTTCAGTGCTATTATATTCTAATTCTCAACCCTGTGGATTTCTCGATGCTGATCAGCAGGTAATCTCTTTTGATCACCGAATGGATTATGTGATTCAAGGGTTTTCTGGAAGTGCTGATATTGTCTTTAGCGATAAAATCGAGGTCGTATCAATTGGTAATGGTTCCGAGGATGAAATGTGGAATGATGTGACTGACAAGATAGTGCTTGTTAGTCTCTCAGGAGTCGGGGTTAGCGGAAATACCAATTTATACAGTAAGGCAGCCGAAAATAATGCCGCAGCGCTAATCACTTGGAACGGCGTTTATAATTGTGGAAAAGTTGAGGCCGATGATTGCGTTCCAATTTTCAAAGGTACCGGCGTTGATGAGGTAAAAACAGCAAATGGCGGTTCAATGCCATTCGACATACCCTTTATCATGGTCAGCAATGATACTGGTCAAGCGATTCAAGACAATGTCGTTGACGGCAGTGGCTATCTACGTATTTTTACCGATGTCGATAATACAAATACGCGTACAATTAGAGTGCCTTGCGGGACGATGTATGGCGATACGACAGAACTTGTAATGGCCGGTGCTCACCACGACACAGTATATAGTGGCCCAGGTGCAGTTGATGATACCTCAGGGTCCGCCTCAATATTGGAATTAGCAACACAATTCGCCCAAATTGTTGAAGAAAAGGGACAACCTAAGCGCACAGTCAAATTTTGTACATGGGGCGGTGAAGAAGAAGGCCTGTATGGCTCAACTGCATGGGTGGAAAAGCATCAAGGTGAACTAGAAGTGGATTTGCGCCTGTACATTAATTTAGACATGAATCATGCTGACAAGGACCTAGGTGAGCGCGGTAATAGCCTCAGTTTATTCGGAAATAATGCTGAAGATATGAAGCAAATTAAGGCGATAGCCAAGCAATTCCAAAAAGAACGTCCTGAAATTGCAGATCGTTACTCTATCTCATTTAGTACAAAGACCGGCGAATTGGGTGAAGCAAATGCCTTGCCATACAATTCCGACCATGGCCCATTTGCCTATGGGCTAGAAGAGCGTAACGGAGACGTACTAGTTTGCTATGGTTCTGGCTCATATGAATATCACACCTATGCTGATGACATGACGCGATTCAATGAAGAAAGTCTTGGCGTTTCTGTTGTCATTTACGGTACATATTTGACTAAACTGGCTTATACTTCTCTTTGAGTTCATTCAAAAACTTCGGCCTAGGTCTGTATTTTCTCCCTCGTCAAGTTCATGAATGAGCGATGCACCGATTGTATCATGGCGAAGAAGATGGCGCGGGCAAGTCACATCCTTGTGAGGGCAAAAGCTGATGCGGTAAATATTCACGGCAATATCAAAAAATTGAAGGATTTCAAAAAATATGCGCAGCGTATGTCAACCTGCCCATCCAGCAGAAAAGGCGGAGATCTCGGCACATTCAAGCAAGGAGATATGGTAAAGGAGTTTGATGAAGCAGTTTGGCAATTGCCCCTAAATGAAGTTTCAGACCCAATAAAAACTGCATTCGGATACCACCTTATTTGGGTTCACGAGCGCGACGAATAGGTGTGAAATATGTCTTGGGTCATTGGTATTGAAGGATACCGAGTGGAAGCCTGCCACGGCTACTACGCACATGAAAAAACTCAACCTCAACCCTTCGTGGTATCACTTTGGGCAACTATTTCTGAAATTACGCTAACATGTGATGTGGAGTGCACGCTTGATTATGGTGTCCTGCAAAAGTGTATTGATGAGCAAGTGAGAGATGGCTCCCCTGTTTCCTTAGTGGAGGAATTGTGTGAGAGATTGGTGGTGTGTGTTGCAAATTATTCTCAAGTTGATGCGATAAAAGTTCGTATTGAGAAACCAGATGCCCCATTACCGCACAAAGGTGGCCTTGCGGTAATTGAAAGAACATGGTCTCGCTGACATATTTCTCTCTTGAAACGCCACTTCAGAGAGTAATTCTAGGGGTAACCTTCATTCATTGACTGCGTCGCAGGCAAAGTGTGACTGATGCACCTGCTGAGGTTTTTGTTCCTTCAGTGGAACAGAGTGATGGCTCTATTGTTGGACTTGGGGTATTTTCGTCTGAGCCAATCGCTATGCGAGTGCTCAAGGACTTCCTAAAGAGAACAGAACAGATGGATTTGATTGCAGCAGCACTAACAAAGTGGGAAATTGATTTAATCGGCCATGAAGGCTCAACAATAATTCTGCGTATGTCAAATAGGATTTGCCCAGTTTGCCAAAGAAAGACATTTTGGTTTGATTTGAATAATTTCAATGCACATTGTGAGGGCAATATGTGTGGTGCTTGGATCGAGGATAATATTCACGATGAGGAAATAATTGATTGTGGGTGGCCTCCGACCCGCTACCTCCACCAATCTCGTTCAATAAAGGATGCGATTGCTGAATTGAAGAAAATTGGGGCGAAATTGCATGCTGCTGGGCAGCGAGTGAGTGAGTTATCTGATGAGGCATATGCTGAAGCATTTGAGTATGAGGCGCCGAAGGACCGGAAAGAACGATTGATGCGACAGTTTGGTGAATCTGGCGAATCTTCTCTTCTCGGCGAAGGGGACGAAGATACACCGACCGCCGAAGATACTCCGGTCATAGAAGATACTCCGGTCATAGAAGATACTCCGGTCATAGAAGATACTCCGGTCATAG